>JACZCY010133680.1_pt1 | contig 38242 bp, 39 predicted proteins | sample 8641821 | NCBI WGS metagenome assembly JACZCY01 (sample SAMN15324609, study PRJNA640507) | soil metagenome | isolation source: intercropping sugarcane | place: China: Luxin town, Laibin City, Guangxi Province | collected 2019-07-25 | depth 10cm m | reverse complement strand
GACCGGAAAATATGGCTTGATCCTGTTCAACTGCTGCCTGGTCAACAGAAACATGTCACTCATGGCCACCTCCAGCCAGAGTGAATCACATACCATGTGCTGAGGGAATCCTAAAACTTAATGAGTCCTGAGCCTAGTACGCATGCAAGCAGAACGTGTTGCACCTTCAATGGTGGTGGGTTCACGATAGTTCTCCTTTTCTAGACCGAGGTGGTCGGGCAATGGACTACTGGATCGCGAGCTGCGGTATCCTTATTTTTCCCATTTAGCCTGTTTGAGAATCACTTCTGTCCCCGCCCTCAACTCATCAGTTGCGCGGAGGACTACCTGATCGCCTTCACTAAGATCACCAAAGACCTCAATCATGTCAGGGAGCGTTTCTCCTCGCCGAATTGGGACCCATTCAGCTTTGTTGTTGTTCACGCGAATCACAAACGTTTGTTCTGTCGTCGTCACCACGGAATGGGACGGAACAAAAACTGTTGGCTGTAGACGTTGGACCTCCCACTCGACTTCCGGAAACATGCCCGGCGCCAATTGTTCATTGCGGTTCTCTACATCGAGTTCCACTGGCATGGTACGTGTCTTCGCCTCGACGGAACCGGCGATCCGGCGAACCACGCCTGAAAAGTTCTCTCCTGGATATGCCGGGACGGTGAATTGCACCGATTGTCCAGGGCGGATGCTGCTAGTATAGGGTTCAGGAACTGGTACCATCAGCCGAAGCCGAGCCACCTGTTCCAGTCTCAGCATAGGATGGTTGGTTGCTCCTGCCGCTTGTTCGGGCCCGAGAAGCGCTCCAGGATGCGCATTGCGTTCCGTGATCCGGCCGTCAAACGGCGCTGTGATCAGAAGGTATTCTTCCAACTTCTTAAATGATTGGACCCGCGCACGGTCGGCTTGAACCATCTTTTGAGCCACGTCCAGATCATTCGGAGCAACGACCCCTGGTGTGGCTGCAGCCCCTTTGAGATTGTTGTAGGTGATGGTGTCGGAGAGCAGTTTTGCCTCGGCCTCTTCCCGTTGTGCGGTCAGCTCTGGCGCCGCAAGCCGCGCCAATCGTTGGCCTTGCTTCACATCTGACCCTCGATCCACATCAATCCATGTCAAAATACCTGAGACCTTCGGGTACAAATCCACCTTGAGATAAGGTTGTAATTCGCCTGGCAGCCGGGCTTTCCGATGTAAGAGGTGTTTTTGAATGGTAACGACTTCAACGGTACGAGGCGACAAATTTGCGTGCTGAGGTGTGGTGGTCGAAGATTTTTCTGACTGGCCCGAGTCGGCTCCTGGCCCCTTCAGTGCCACCACAATACCAACAACCGCAAAGCCAATGAACACCAGACCGAACAGTACCCTCTGAAATCCCTTACTCATTGTTGACATGAGGGGGTGTTCAAAGCTTCATGATGGGTTGGATCATCCGGATCGAGGGACGGTGAGCGTGGCACGGCGTGCCCGTGTAGCCAGGCGAAGACACAGGGTAGAATGAACAATGTGGCAAACATTGAGGCCAAGAGGCCGCCAATCACCGCGCGACCGAGGGGAGATGTTTGTTCTCCTCCTGTTTCGAGCCCTAGAGCCAAAGGAATCATACCCATAATCATTGCCGCACTTGTCATGAGAATGGGGCGCAGCCGTCCAGCCGCCCCCTCCCGAGCAGCCTCCACAGCACTCGCACCGCCCATCCATTTGGCATGTGCAAACGTCACGAGTAAGATGGCGTTCGCCGTAGCCACGCCCATCGCCATGATGGCACCCAGAAAAGATTGGACATTCACCGTCGTCTTGGTGATCAACAAGGCCAACAAGACGCCCGCGAGGGCGCATGGGAGGGTTGAAAGCACCACGAGCGCCTGCCGGAGTGACTGAAAATTAGCGGTGAGCAAGAGCAGAATCACGATGATCGTCAACAAGAGGCCAGTGCGGAGCCCGTTGAGGGTTTCCAACATGGAAGCCACCTGACCCCGTAGTTTGATGGTCATGCCCTTGGGAAGTTCGCCCAGAGCGGCAATCGTGTCGGCCACTCGACGACCGGCACGGCCTAAGTCTTCTCCTTCGATATTGGCTGTCAGCGTAATCATGCGTTGCATGTTGTAGCGATCATACTCGCCCAATGTGGTACCGCGTGAGATCTGACTCACATCATTGAGATAGATCCAGGCATTTTCATTGCCAGACCGAGGCATAACAGGCACATTGCGTAAATCCTCAAGCGACGCCATGTCCGCTTGGGGCACTTCCACTTGAAGTTGATAGGCCACGCCTGAGCTGGGGTCACGCCAATAGATGGGCTGCACAAAACGGCTGGAGGATGTGGCCGCCACGAGCGAACGCGCCACATCTGAGGCCACCACGCCCAGTTGCCCCGCACGGACACGGTCGACTTTGACTTGAATGGTCGGATATTCCAGAGGCTGACCAAATTGCAGATCACGCAACGTGGAGTGCTCATGCAGCTTTGCCATGAGTGTCTTTGCCATCGCCATATTGGCGTCCATCTTGGGACTCGTCACCGCCACTTCAATGGGGGTTGGCGACCCCATGCTAGCGACCTGATTCACAATATCTCCCGCTTCAAAGGAAAAAGTGATGCCGGGAAACCGTTCGGCAAACGCCTTTCGGAGTTTCTCTTTGAGCGTCGCTACCGAGATGGAGGTTTCGGGTTTTAATGCGACTCGAAGCAACGCCTCATGCGGCCCGCTGGTCCACAAGTACAGCAAATTGACGGGATAACTGGGTGGGACTGTGCCGACGTAGCCCAACGTGACCGCGACGTTTTCGCGTCCCACTTCGTCTTCGATTGTCTTCAAGGCGTCTTTCGCAATCACTTCCGTCCGTTCAATGCGCGTGCCATCCGGTGCTCTTACCCGGACTTGAAACTGTCCCAGGTCAACGGTGGGAAACATCTCGGTGCCCGGGAGACCGATGAGCACAAAGATCAACACACTGACCGTGAGGACATATCCGGTGACCATCAGTTTGCGATAGCGGAGGATGCGTTCTAGCAATCGGCTGTATCCTTTGTGCAGCCGATCGAACAGTCCTGGCTCGGTACTTTGTGAAGAAGGAGGGAGCAGCCACGTGGCCATGATGGGAACACAGGTGCTCGCTAACAGATACGACGCCGCCATGGCAAACGCGACAGTGAGAGCGAGCGGCACAAAGAGCGCCTTACCAATGCCGACCATAAAGAAAGAGGGAATAAACACGGCGAGCACGCTCAGCATTGAGACAAAGCGGGGAATCGATGTCTCGCTTGCCGAGCGTAACACGGCACGCGCCGTCTCTGCGCCTTCCGCCAGATGCGCATGGATGTTTTCGATTGCCACCGTCGATTCATCCACCAAGACACCCACGGCTAAAGCGAGGCCACCCAGACTCATGATATTGATCGTCTGGCCTAATACCCACAGCGCCGTCACGGAGGATAGTAAGGCGAAGGGAATCGTGAGCAGCACGATGAAGGCACTCCGCCAACTGCGAAGGAACACCAGCACCATGAGACCGGTGAGCACGGAGCCTAAGGCGATTTCCATGCTTAACGCGTTCACGGCATGCGTCACATACCCCGATTGCTCAAACTCAAGACTAATCGACAGATCCTCCGGCACAACGGCTTGAAAGGTGGGGAGCGCGGCTTTCACGCGATTGATCACCGCGAGGGTCGAAGCATCCGCACGCTTATTGACCGGAATATAAATGGCGCGCTGTCCGTTGACCAGGGCATACCCCGTCAAGATGTCCGAGCTATTTTCCACTCGCCCGACATCACGCAGATAGACCGACGGACCGGACCCGATCCGGATCGGCACGTCCATCAATTCTTGGATCTGACCAACCACGGCATCAATTGACGTAATGGTCGTGAGGTCCCCGACTCGGACGTTTCCGGCTGGCATCACGGCATTGCTGCGGTTAATTGCCTGCACCACCTCCTCAGGCGACATTTGATAGGCGCGCAAGCGATCAGGATCGACGTGGACCACTACTGTACGCGCATTGCCACCGAACGGCGGAGGCGCGGAGACACCAGGGAGCGTCGAGAATAAGGGGCGCACGCGAAAGAGGGCCAAGTCCTGAATTTCTGTTGGGCTGCGGGTGTCGCTGCGAAAAACGAGGTAGCCTACCGGCACACTGCCGGCATCCAGTCGCACCACAAAGGGCGGTAAGGTTCCGGGCGGCATAAAGGCTCGCGATCGATCGACATACGACACCGTTTCTGCCAAGGCTTGACTCATATCCGTGCCCGGATGGAACACGAGCTTGATGAGTGACGCGCCTTGAATGGATTTCGATTCGACATGCTCAATGCCGGTGATATAGAGGAAGTGGTACTCATAAAAGGAAACAAGGTAGCCTTCCATCTGAGAGGGTTCCATCCCGCCGTAGGGCTGCGCGACATAAATGGCGGGTTGGCCGAGTTCGGGGAAGATGTCGATCCGCATCCGGTCAATCGCGAAAACCGCACAGAGGGCCACGGCTGCAAGTGCGACCATGATGGTCACCGGACGGCGCATGGCAAGGACTGTGAGCCACATTGTTAGGACTCTTGCCGTGACAACTGAAGGAGATCCAAAAAGGGCTGCAGATTGCCCAATGCCGCCGCTGACCCGAGCAAGGAACGCCACACGCCGAGCCGCGCGAGGGCGTCATCGATGCTCGCCTGGACCAATAATCGTTGCGCCTCGGCCACTTCCACTACCGTCGCCAACCCCGCCTGGTATCGCGCGCGAGCTTGCGTTTCCGTTTGGTGCGCCGCCTCCACTTGAATCGGCGTGTTCTCGGCAATCCGACGGGCACCCTCAATAATGGCCCGGGCACGAGCATTCGCGCCACGGAGCTCTTGAAGCACTTCGTGATATCGCGCCTGTTCGGCTGTTTCCTGATAGGCATCACTGGCACGCTTGGCGCGGATCTCTGGAAGAGCAAAGAGCGAAAAGCTCAGCGTCAATCCACCTGCATAGTTGGGAGCGTCCGGGCCTAACCCGCTTAATCCACCGCCATGGTTGCCTTGCGCGTCCCAGCCACTGCCTCGGGCAAACACGCCTCCTTGCAGAATGATCTTCGGCACCCAGGCACGATCCCAGGCTTCTTTCCGATGCCGGAAGACATCGACCGTCGCTTCTTGCACCCGAGCCAACGGGTGAGCCGTCAGTTCCGTTGGTTCAATCGGTCGCTGAGGCAAGGTGAGCAAGGGGCCGGATTCACACCGACTTGTTCCCCGGCGACACCGAGCACCTCGGCTAATTTGGCCTGCGCAATATCACGATTCTGTTCGGCTTGAATGAATTGCGTGCGGGCACCGGCCAATTCGGCATTGGCACGGGAGGCATCCACGCCGGGCCGTAACCGGTTCTTGACCAGCACAGCCGTCGTATCAGCAAACACCTGGCGGCGGTCGACATCGGCCTTCAAAGCCTTCACCGTTTCTTGAGCGGCAACAAGAAAGAGAAACGTATCAGCGACTCCGGCCGCCACCTGGAGCTGCGTGAGATTCACAGCCGCCTGAGCCTGGCGTTCCACTGATTGCGCCGTATTGACATTGGCTGCTCGCAGGCCAAAATCGAACGGTTCCCACGCCGCTGCCGCACCGGTCGCACTGCCCCACGCGCTGCTCCACGACCGGGTACCCAGATCCGGTCCGGAGATCGGTTGGGTAAACGAGTTGAAGAACCAGACCCCTGAGACGTTATTAAACGTCCCACGAGTGGCCTGATAGCCCATCTCGACCCGTGGGAGGTATGCCGTGCGGCTCAGGTCTATCCCGGATTTGGCCGCTGACACTCGGGCCACCGCTGCAAGGATCGAAGGGTAATGCATCAATCCAAACTCAATGGCCTGGGCGAGCGTGAGCATGTGGGGAGGAGCATCTGCTCCGAATTGAGCCTGTGTACCGTTCGGGCACATGAGGACTATCGCCAGCATCACAATCAACGTGGGTGTCGCTCGCATGCGTCTCCTCATGAATGTTTGCACTCTGAATGCATCGTAGGAGCGTTTGAATCCCTCAGCACACATTCCGTTGCCTCTCGGGAAAGAGAGGGTGGTAGAACAAGAAGCCACCCTTGTTTCCGGACCGCGTCAAAACATTTGCTGGCAATCACTCGATGAGGACCAACAGAGCACACAGTGCCTCGAGATGTTGGGAAGAATCTTGTGCCGTAGCTGCCAGCTAATCCTTCCTCCAACCTTCTACCCGCACATACATTTAGCCTCTCTTCATGGCATTCAGTCCCGCCCGCAACCCTTTGGCCACCTTTTCGGCGCTATCGTCCGCCCAGAAATGCATGAAATACAAATCCGGCCATCCATGAACCAAATGGTTGTGCAAGGCCGTGACCAGGATGCCATGTTCGGCTAATGCCTTGGTGACTCGATCGACATCTTCGCTCACCATGACAAAGTCCCCGGTCGCCGCCACCTTGTTGCCTCCCGCTGATTGAAAATTGAGCGCGGTCGCCATCCCCATGCTTGGGGGCAGTAGTGCCCCATGCAGTTTGATGGACTCCGGTCTCGGCACCGAGACGTGCAACACGCCATCCTTGATTTTCCCCTTGTAGCCGAGTTCCTTCTGAATAGCCTCGGCATCAAAATCGGCCTCCTCACTAGCCGTGCTCATCTCAATTGTGGTTGCACTGGCAAGTTGCGGTTCCATCGGCGTACCCGTGAGACTTAAGGCCTCCTTGATCTGCGTGGCAATTTTCCCAGCATCCCCTTTGCCCTCGATGTGGAGAAACATGAGCTTGGGCGTCTCACCGATCAGATGGTTATGGAGCGCACTCACTTCAATGCCTACTTTTCGGAGTTGGTTAAACACGGCACCGACCTCATGTTCTGTTAACACCAGATCCCCGTCCACGACCGTGTCATGTCCTGCCTGTTTAAACGCGATCCAGGTTCCGAGCGCAAAGCCGGGTTTTAGTTGGACGCCATTCAGCGTGACCGACAAATCTTTGCGCGGCAGTGATACCTTATAGACATCATCCTTCATCTCCCCGGGTTTACCGATGGCTTGTTCTATCGCTTTGGTATCGAGCCCACCAGAAGCTGCTTCGCCTTCAACCGGTGCGGCACACCAGCACACGATTCCCAACAGGCTTATAGCAATCATGGTGCGGTTCATGGTGTCCTCCATTTTATGTATACGACTCTTTTACTTGCTACCGAGCATTTCTAACTGCAGATCGTCAAAATGCGTGACCGCGTCCGATTTGGTCCACAGCCCAATCCGCCCTTTCGTAAAGGTTTCGTCGCAAAGTGTAAATACGGATCGTTCATCGAAGGTGACGGCGATGTTGCACCCCTCCATCCGCACGCGCAGCTGGTGCCACTGGTGAATATTGATGATATGGTCGAAATTCTGGAGCAGGTGCCGCACCCCTTTCACAACCCGATAGATGCGGATGTTTTGTTCCAGCGGATTGGCGCGAGCGAGATAGTAATTGCGATCGTCAGTTGCCCGCCAGATGAGCCCGCCTCCCATATCGGCCTTGCCATCGATGGGCAACAGCTTCACGCTGAGGGCGATATTTTCTGATTCCGTGCCTTGGATCAGCACCGTTTTGTAGGCATGTTCCGCCCCCTTTCTTTGGAGTTGAGCCAAGACCTGCGGTGAGCTGGGAGCCTTGTCGCTGGCGGTGACTTGCCAGTCGCCGGCCGGCTTCCCATCGAACAGCGTTCCAATCTGAAAGCCGGATGGAACCGTCCCCGGCTGATCACGGTCAAAATTCCAGAGCTGCAGGTCGGCGGCGAGCGCCAGCATCGTGCTCAGCACGAGAGCCAGTGCCGCGCCACACCACAGCCCAATAAATGAGGGTTTCATACAGACCTCGTGTTCTGTTCCATGATGAATCTAGGCCTCCTTCATCGTCCGGTACTTGAGAAACTGAACGCTACCGGCCACGACGTGCTGCACCAAATTGTAGAAGATGATGGGCAGCATCACTTGGGGATACGCTGCTAATGACACGGAGGCGAGCACCAGCCCTGTCCCATTATTGTTCATTCCCAGCCCGTACATCAGTGAGGCCTCTTGTGCGGCATCGACTTCGAGGAGCCGGCCAAGCCAAAAGGCCGCCACAAATGTCCCCAGGCATAAGGTAAAGGCCAGTGCCAGCGTGACCAGCAAGAAATCGGAATCCGGCTCATCCATGACTTGCGGCAGCGAGAGGGAAGCATTGGAATAGTTCAGCAGCAAGAGGATCAGCACCGTGAGCAATTTGATCTGCGGACGGACGGACGCAATCCAGGCCTCGCCCACCGCCAGGCGTGCCAGAATCCCCAGCAATGAGGGGACGACGACCCCGACCCACAGAAATGCCCCGGTTCCCCCGGCTGCTACGCCTTGTAAGGCCTCCGCATACTGGCCTGTGGCCAACAGGCTCACCGCATAGAGCACCGCCGGGGTGGTAACCGGGCTCAGCAAGGTGGTTGAGAGGACCAGCCCAAGGCTCAAGGCTAAATCACCGTTGACCACCTGCGACCAGGCGGTCGATGAACCGGCAATCGGCATGGCGGCCACAAGCGCAAGGCCCAGGATCAGATCCTGCACTTCTACGGGATCGTGCCACAGCTTCATCAGTTGCGAGGTGAGGGCAATGAACGCGAGGGGAATGAGACAGTTTGCCATGAGCCCGACGAGGAGCGGGAGTTTTCTTTTCCTAAGCGACTGCAATCGGGTTGTCTGCACACCGAGCCCGACATTAAAGAGAAGCACGGCAAGCATGATGAACGGGAGCGACAAAGACAGCGTCTCCTGGAAAACGGTGATTTCTCCCAAAGACGTGTGCCGGATCATCAGGCCAAATGCGGGCACCATCGCCGCGAGGGCATAGGCCGCGAGCAGCCACCACAGTAAATAGGTATGAAAGAAAGACGAGAGCCGGGCGACAAGGTTTGATTCTGCCATGAGCTCATCATCCGCCAGAGTGCCCCAGCCAGATCGATGCGTCATGGCATAGGCCTCGATGCAGTACATCAGGATCACCCAGCGCGCTAGGCCATGCGTTACAGATTCTCTTTCATGGGGACTTTTTTAAGAAAGGCGCTTAAGTCAGGATTGGCATAGGCGCCATAAGCGTCGGTGAGCGCTCCGCGTACCATCCTTGGCCTCTATGGCGTAAATCACCGAGAGATCATCAGGATCGCTGGCACCTTCAAAGCGATGGTGCTCCACTATCGTCAACTCGCCCGGCTGAAAGGTGTTGCCGGTTTCCACATCGCGAAAGCCATTCTTCAGCAACTCGAAATTCGCGGTAAACCCGCGCCCCTTCAATCCGATCACCGCTTCGGCCATTGTTTTGTAGGTCATCGTATTCATGCTCGCCTCCTTTTAAGGTTTCTTCTATCTCGTGATTCAGGAGATCATTTCACGGGAAGCTGTTCATGACTGCCACTGGGCACTGACCCAGGTGTGTGCCCTTCAACGCAGAAGGTTCGTTCGTCCGCCGGGTATCGGCCCGCGGTGGTAGTGTCGCCGGTGCAGAGATACATGTTCTTCACCTCTTCGGTGTTCCAGATGTGCAGGCATTGCGCCGTCAGATGGGGCAGCATGCGCGGAGCACCCCCGAACAGTTCCGGGCTGGCGCGGTTCGTCACCCCGACCGCAAGAAGCTGATTGCCCGTCTGCAACACCTTCGGATCCACAGACCCCTGAAAGGTGATGGCGAACCAGGCCGCGTTCTCCCGTTCAACCCGCGACGAGCTTGCCGCAGGAGATGCTCCAAGAGGCTGCTCTTCGGCCAAAATGACAATACCGTCCGCCTTGTGACTCACTTGGAGGATCATCCCTGCCAATTCCACTTTGTGCGGAACAAAGGTAGGCGCGTGCGACGGATGATAGGCCTGGTCCTCCCAGGTTTTCACGTCAAAGGAGTCCGTTTCGGCGCCTTTCATGACCTTGGAAGGAAAGACCTGGTGGGTGCACGACCCTACCATCAGGCCGATCAAGAACAGTCCGATGATACGCATGGTGACTCTCCTTTCTGCCAAACGTGAAGCACAGAAGGCCTACAGAGTGCCAGAGATCCATACCTACACTGTAACAGATATTGCAATTCACTGAAATACCCGTTAACGTGTTTTTCTACGAGGCTATGAGCTGGGTCGTCTTCTCTTATTCACTCTCCGTCAAACGCGCTTCGAGCGCGCGTGTCTCATTTTGGCGTCGATTGCAGCGCATGGGAGCGGTGACGGCCAAAGCCGGTGTGTATGTGCTGCCGCCCCATGATGAATGCGTGGAAGCGTTTCAATGGCTTGCCCAGGAAGTGCAGCAGATCGGCGGCGACGCGGTGGTGATGCGGGTGGACCGGTTCGAAGGGCTTCCCGATGCCAAGCTGGTGGAACTCTTTCAGGAGAGCTGCCGAGTGAAGTATTCCGAACTCGAAAGCGAGGCGACAGGCGTGGAGAAATCGCTGCGGCGGGGCAAAAAGGCCCTTGCCCGCGCCGAAGGTTTAGAGAAACTGGAAAAGCTGCGGAAGCGGCAAGCGGAAGTCGCCCAAGTGGATTTTTTCCACTGTCACGACGCAATCAAGGTAAACGATTTGTTACGCCGCATTCAGGAGCAACTTCGGCAAGGGAATACGGCAGCGGCTCCCGTTGCCGCTAAGAAGGTTGCAGACTATCGCGAGGCCCAGTGGGTCACGCGCCCTCGTCCGCATGTTGATCGGCTGGCCTGTGCCTGGCTGATTCGGCGCTTTATCAACCCGGCAGCGGAAATCCGCTATGCAACCCGCTCAGAGTCTGGAGAGGTCGGGTTCGACATGCGCGAGGCCGAGTTCGGACATCAGGGGAATTTCTGCACGTTCGAGACGATGATGCGCGCCTTTGGCCTGAAAGAACCGGGCCTGCAGGGTCTCGCAGAAATCGTCCATGAAATTGATCTGCGTGATGGCCGCTATGCCCGGCCTGAAACGGCGGGTCTGGAACTGATCCTGAAAGGGTGGCTGCAAGCGGGACTGCCAGATAGGGAGATCGAGCAGCGAGGCATCGCATTGTTTGAGGGTCTCTTCACCGCCCTGTCACGGATGAGCCGGCCCGCCCAGGTGACGTGACCCATGTTCTCTAACCCATCGGCGATTGCCGGACTCTGTGCCGTCGGATTCCTTGCCCGGGTTTCCTACAGCCTGGCCCGCACACCCGTCCTTCCCTCGTTCGCTGCGTCTTTTGGCGTCGGACCCGAGGCCATCGGATTTGCCGTGGCCATTTCTACGGTGACCGGGATTTTCTTCAAAATGCCGGCAGGAGTCCTCTCCGATGTGATCGGCAGGACCAGGACGTTGCTCCTTGGTCTGACGGTCTTTGCGCTGGTTCCCCTCGCCTACCTCTGGGTTTCCTCGTTTGAGTTTCTCGTGGTCGTGCGCTTTTTCCACGGATTTGCGACGGCGATCTATGGCCCCGTCGTCATGGCGGTCGTGGTCAGTGTGGCGGGAGGCAGGCGGGCCGAACTGCTTTCATGGTTCTCCTCTGTCACCATCCTTGGCAATCTGTCGGCGCTCCCTTAGGAGGATTGTTACTCAGTCTGCTGGGCGGCAACTCCGCACTGCGCCTTGAGCATTTTCATATCGTGTATGGCATCGTGGCAGCCAGTGGGATAGCGTCACTGTTGCTGGCGCTGATGATTCTCCCGAGAACAGACGAAGCCAACATCTCCGGCGGAAAAACAGTCGCCGTCGTTCTTCGACAATTCCGCACCGCGATTCATGAACTTTTACTCGATCGTCGCGTGCTGCTGACCAGCAACATGGAAGGCGTGCAGAATCTCACGGTCGGAGCATTGGAGGCTTTTCTCCCCGTGTATGCAGTGACGGTGTGTGGCTTATCGGCCTTTCAGGCGGGGACGCTGTGGGGCGCTCAGATACTCGCGGTCATTGGTGCCAAACCGCTAATGGGCAAGATCTCCGACCGGCAGGGCCGAAGCCCATTGGTATTTTGGGGAATGTTTGGGTGTGCGGTTCCCTTCGGGCTCATCCCGTGGACACAGCATTACTGGACCCTCCTTCTCTTGGCTGTGGGCTCGGCGAAGCGATGGTGACCTCATCGGCCGCCGCACTAGTGGCGGATTTCTGCAAAGAAGCGCATCTCGGCTCAGCGATGGGTGCTTTTGGCACGCTGTTCGACGTGGGCCATGCAGCCGGGCCGCTTCTGGCGGGGTTCTTCATCGGCCTGTCCGGCGATCATGATTTTCGCATGGCGTTTGCCGCGATCGCCCTTCTCGTCGTGATGGCGGCGCTCGCCTTCCGAACAGGGGTCAAGGAAGGAGGGAACATGCCGCAGGTTCACTTAACAGGAGGCACACCATGATACCGATCGGCAGTGAAGACAAAAAACATTTTGCCCTGCGAGCGGCCGAGGAATTCAGAGAGCGATTTTTCATCCGCAAACGGCTCTTCGAAACCTCCGATATGCATTTCAACGTGTATTGCATCGCGCCCGGCCAACAGAATCCGTTACATCGGCACCCGCTGTCCGATGAGATTCTCTACTTCGTGGAGGGCGTGGGCCAGTGCGTGGTCGGCAAGGAATCGTATACGGTCCAATCGGGTGACCTCGTCTTCGTTCCGAAGGACACTCCATATTCGATTCGCAACACCCATACCGTGCAAAAGATGGTGTGTATCCTGGCGCAATCCCCGTTGCCCTGTGAGCATGTGCCAGTCGATACGGGAGAACAGCCTGGTTAGTTAAAGTGCACGGCGAAGTGAGAATTGTGACCTCGGTCATCTCAATAGTTAAGGAACGTCTGATTAATTCACCTTTGCACAAAGAAACCTGTTTCTCGGGGGATCAACGCGGGCCATCAGCGGAATCCGCTGGTCCGAGCGCGGATTGTGTGGGGTTCGTCCACTGTCATGCCGCCCGCGCCCCTGTTCGCACACCCGTCCACTACACGGTCGCCAGCAAGCGCCGTCTCGCTACGTATAAATTCGCCAAGCCACAACTGATGAACAACCAATGGGTATTCTTGGCCAGCCCCGGTACCGCACTGTGGCCCATCCGAAGATCCGCTTGATCACCAAGAACGCCTGTTCGACTTTCGCCCGGACCTTCGACTTCATGCGATTACGTGTGCGCTCCACCTCACTGAGCGGCCGATGACGAGAGGCTTTGGCCTGGATGAAGCTTTGGGCATGAGGCGCGAGCTGTCGGATCACCTCGCGTTGCCCGCCGTAGGCCGCATCATCCCACACCCGCGTCTCCTGGCCATGCAGCAGCTGTGGCAACACCTGGCTGTCGTGAACGTTCGCCGCCGTGGCCGCCACCGAATGAATCAGTGTCGTCTGGCTATCCACCCCAATAGGGGCGTTCATCCCGAAGGACCACTGGTTGCCCTTCTTGGTCTGATGCCTCTCCGGATCACGCTTCTTCGTGCGATTCTTCGTCGAACTGGGGGCACTGATGATGGTCGCACCCACGATGGTCCCGCGACTTACCTTCAGGCCGTGAGCCGCCAGATACGCGCCGATCCGCGCAAACAGCTGTGCTCCCAACTGGTGGGCTTCCAGGAGATGCCGAACCTGACAGATCGTCGTCTCATCCGGCACGGGCTCGCGGCCCAGATCAATCCTGACAAACTGCCGCATGGCCCGCGAGTCATACAGCGCCTCCTCCACCCCGCTGGATCCGACAGATTGAACCACTGGTGGAGACAATGGAGACGCAGCATGCGTTCGACGCCAACCGGGGGACGCCCTGGGCCTTTGGCCTGGGGATACACTGGCTCAGTGACGGCCACCAGTTCTGCCCACGGTACGATGCGGTTCATCTCGTCGAAAAATCGCTCCGCCGAGTCGGCTTGCGATACTGTTCGAACGAGACCTCCACAAATGTCTGCTGCTCCATGGGCGCGCCTCCTTATCCGGACTGCGCTTCCCTGTACCACATCGCGCGCGGAGAATAAATCAGACCTTCCCTAGGTTAAGGCCCACCTGGATGAAACGGTGGCCGAGCGGATGGAAACGGAGTTGGGGGAAGAACGACCGCCCGATCCGGTGACACCCGACCTCGATCCCGAGCTAGCGGTGCCGGATGGGCCGATGACGGTGGGGGTGGACGGCGGCTATGTGCGGGCCACCCACAAAGAAGGTTTTTTCGAGGTGATCGCGGGACGGAGCGTGGTGGCGTTTTGTCGTGGAGACGACGAGTCTGGGAACTGATGAAGTCACAAGGGATGCAGGAGAATCAGCACGTCGTGTTTTTGTCCGACGGGGGGTGAAGACGTGCGGCAGATCCGAGAGTATCTACACCCGAACAGCGACCATGTGATCGATTAGTTTCACATTACCATGCCTCTCACGGTCCTGCAGCAGCAAACGAAGGCGCTGGCGGAACAGTGGTCAGAGATCGGGGCCGCGGCCTCGAAACAAGTCGGGCGCATCAAGCATCTGCTGTGGCATGGCAATGTTGATGAGGCACTCGAGCGGTTGACCAACCTGCTCATGGACCTCGAGCTGATCCGGCACCACGCGGCGCCGGCCGAGAAACTGGCGACGGGCATCGAGGAGTTCGAGACGTATATTCGGACAATCAGGCATCCATCCCGAACTACGGCGAGCGCTACCGGCAGGGGGACACCATCAGCACGGCGTTCGTCGAATCGACAATCAACCACGTGGTGAGCCGGAGCTTCGTCAAGAAGCAACAAATGCACTGGACGCGACGGGGTGCGTACCTGCTGCTGCAAACGCGGACCAAGGTCTTAAATACCGAATTAGCAGACGTGTTTCGGCGCTGGTACCCGTTGTTCCGAGTCCACGCGAACGCGGCGCGACCCCCGAGTTGCTGCTACTCTCCATCCTGCGCTGCTTGTGACGATAGCTGACTCAAACTCATCCATCCAATCAGCGCGAACTGGATCAGCGGCCAAATGTTCGAACTGCGAATCGGTCTGCCCTTCATGGGTGTGAAACACTTTTGTATTGAGCAATGCGACTAAGTCGCCCGGCATTCCCATTGGCCTGATTGGTGTCAGCTAAAAGCTGACGTTAAATAGCGACTTGATTTCATTCCTGGAAAAGATTAACGGTGGAGTCGTGTTGCCAGTCCGAGTAAAGAAAACAGAAACAAAACATTTTCTGCGGAGCGGCAAACATGACAATCCGGCGAGGTAGTTAACCGCAGCCTTAGGTCACCATTCGCAGAATGGACGTCAGCTGAAGGAGCATTCAATGGCTATCACGACCGAAGATACAAGTTTCACTCACGATATTTTGGGGCGTTACGTATGCAATACGTTCGCCGAGGCAAAGAATAGCGGGACATTCGATATCGTCATCATCGGCGGCGGCACGTTTGGGCTAACGCTTGCGCAGGATCTTTTCGAACGGAGCCGGCCGCTTGGCGCCGCAATTAAGCCCGGTAACTACCGCATTCTCATTCTGGAGGCCGGACCGTTTACTCTCCCGGAACATGTGCAAGACCTCCCGAGTATGAATCTGTCGTCCCCTGGAACGGTACAGGCTGATGGCGCAACTCTTCAGGACATTCCGAGCGGGCCGCGGATACTCGGTACAGGAAATGCGCTACCTGCGACACGCCTGGAACTGATCACCTCAAAGTTGGACAAACAGACGGTTTTCGAAAATTGGGGATTGTCGTGGAATTCATCGATACGCTTTGGTGGTCTGGCATACTGCCTGGGCGGTAGATCGCTGTACTTCGGCGGCTGGTCGCCTCGTTACCTCGCAACGGAGATGGAAACGGCGCCGGGAGATCCAGTGAAGTCGGCCTTTCCGTGGCCGCAAGCGGTAGCCGATGATCTGAACACGCGCTATTTTCTGGAGGGTGCGAGGCAAACGGGCGTCTCAACATCCAACGACTACATCGCTGGCACAATGCACAATTTCTTTCGCCAGAAGTTGTTCACCCTGTATACGACGATTCCCAACTTCGTCCCGCTGAACGAATTGCCAGATTACGCTGCCGAGGCTCCCCAAGACATGGGGCAAGGAATCCAAGACATCCTCTCAGGCGCCGTGCCGCCGCCATCAGGTTTCAGTTTGACCGATTTCAAGAATAGCCTACGGGTGGATGCGCCGCTTGCGGTCCAAATCTTGTCCCGACCGGGATTCTTTCCGTTTAACAAATTCAGTAGCGTGCCGTTGGGAATCGATGCCGCGCGGCGAGCATTTGCGGATACGACAGACAAGATCGGCAACACCGATAAACGGGTCATGATCGTTTCGGACTGCCACGTCAAAGGACTGCGAACCCGGAGCTACACGGTCGCGACCGGCGCCACCGTTCAGGAGATCGATGGCATTTTTGTGCAAAGCAAGGATACCGGGGACGATTTCCTCGACTTGAGCGGAGCTGTGCAGGGGAACACGCAACGGCGGCCGATGGTAATCCTTGCCATGGGAGCGATCGAGAGTGCGCGCATGGCCCTTCTGACGCCGGGCATCGCCTCCGCCCCGAACGGCGACATTGTAGGAAACAACCTGATGGTTCACCTCCGAAAGAACTCGCAGTTCACGGTATCGCTGCCGCCGAGCCTCAGCACTCTCACGGACCTCGAACTGACGGCGCTCCTGGTACGTTGCCGGACCAAAGTGAACGGCGCATTTGTCCACTATCATTTCCAGATCTCCGCATCGGCACTGCCCGTGGGCGCTGGTCCCACCAGTTCGGACGCCCTGCTCTTTCAGAGTGTCCCGGACCTCGATAATATCGGTCACTTCGAAAACACCGCGCCCGGCGAGATTGACGTTTCCATACGAGCCGTTGGCGAGATTCTTCCAAATCCGCAGAACAGCGTGACGGTTCCCATCGCACCCGGAGGAGTGGATCTCGATGACACTCTCGTGCCACGCGCGACGGCAACACTTGTTCCGCGTGTCGCTGGGGGAAACAACACCGATTCGCAGGTCATGAATCTCATGAATCAAGGTATCGATTTCCTCGCGCAGAATCTGTTTGGCGCAACTCCGGGCCCCAAATACACCCCGGCAGCGAACGTGTCTCCAGACGGTCTTGGAACGACGTTTCATGAATCCGGAACGTTGCGCATGGGTGATGACCCGCTCAAGTCCGTCGTGAATCCGGATAGCCAGTTTCACTTTGTCACGAATCTGTACGCTGGGGACGCCGCCGTCCTACCCACCTGCGGTTCCGCAAATCCGGTGATGAACGGCGTGGCCCTACGACGCAGACTGGCGAGACGCCTCGTACCAGAGGGCGACGCAGGACGTCCGTTACGGCCTTTTGTCCAGTACCCGCCGCCCGGGACGCCGCCGCCAACAGGCACGGTGATGACGCTTTTTGATGGGAAGTCATTCGCGAACTGGCGAATGTCCGGGCGAGGCACGTTCCATGTGATCGACGGTGCTCTGCAGTCGGTCCCCAGCTTCGATCTCGGCATGCTCTGGTGCACGATTCCGATGCCGCAGAATTATGTATTAGAGCTGGAGTTCTTCATTCGCTTTTCCCAAACGAACAGCGGCATCTTTGTGCGTTTCAAGAATCCGGACGGGGCCCTCGCACCGGACGGCACTCCGTATTCAAATCCGGCATGGTCAGCCGTCCACAGCGGCTTCGAGATCCAAATTGACAATAGCGGAGCGGGACAACCGACGCCGGGAATGGCGATTCATCGCACGGGTGCCGTCTATGCGGTGAGCTATCCCGGAAACTCCAGCGAAATTGCCGGATTTCCGGCGGCCACGGCAGGCGACTTCGTCAGCCCACAAGACGCGATTGTGCTCGGGTGGAACCAGTACCGTATTGAGGTCTCGAACAATGTGATCAAAGTGGCGCTGAACGGTACCAATACGGCGAAGTACACGATTCCCGATCCAGCCGTCGTAAACTTTCCGGCTCCGTATGACCAGAATCGCGGCCGGTTTCCGGCCACTGAACCGACCTTTGTCGGGCTGCAGTCGTATTCGAACTACAGCTACACGACAGCGTTCCGGAATATCCAGGTGACGGCGCTCTGATACGCAGAGTTCCCTCACCGGTACTGGAGAACCGCATGCGACATGGGGTTTGGCGTAACCAGTCGCTTAGCTTGGGTTTTTGGTCTTCGGAATAATCCCAAAATTCGTGGACCGAATGAGGCGAAATTTTAGGGGTCGCAAATAGACATGCTGTGAAAGTTATCAATGCCTTAGCTAGAAGTGCTATGGCCCACTTGGTACCTTTGTTGGAATTTAACCAACCTGGCGAGAGCAGCAGAAACCCGGGGGGCTAGGAGCCTGTCCGACATTAGCTTCAGAACACTTGTGTGAGGCCTTCGATTCGTGTATCAGCACGGCTCCAGCGGTGCTGAGCGAGGAGACTACGTGATGACGACACGGATGTTTCGTCCCTATGACCCTGATGAGATGTGGCTATTGCCGCCATCGCCGCGCAACTGGTTGCCGGAGGGTCACCTGGCGTACTTCGCTGCGAAAGGAGGCAGGGATCATGACAGCCAAGAAAGAGATAGACCGAGTCTGCGGGATGTGGGTCGAGATTCAAGGCGCACAGCTGACCAGTCGCTACAAAGGCGAGATGTATTACTTCTGCAGTCAAGGACGTCGCGCCCGGCCATGTCCACGAAGACATAGCCGGCGAGCATCGCGTTCTCGTCCCGGATCGACGGCGGCCCGCCCACGAACCGCAGGGTCGTCAGCTGGGCGAGCGGGACCTGCGCGCCGGTCGGCGTGTCCACGAGGACCCGCCGGAGCTTGTCAGGATCATCGCGCAATTCCCGCAAATAGCGCAGGTTGACCGGGTACCGTTCGCGCCCCTCGATCGTGGTCGAGATGTTTTCGTGGGCTTGTAGGGTTGCACTTAAAGGACATATGACAACGCGTCAGCGAGATTAAGGTAAGCAAACGAAGGGATATGGCAAAAGGTGCGCGACGATCGGTCAAACGGACAACGCATAAACGGAAGAAAGGCAGCTTCAAAGTGGCAGAAGCGGAAGGAAGGTCAAGAGCAAAAAACAGGCTATTGCAATCGGCCTTTCGGAAGCTAGACGCAAGGGCGATAAAGTACCAAGCAAGTAATTGCTGGACCAAGCCCATTCGGACTAAACCTCAGACTAAGGCGTGAGGGCAATTTGTGGATGCATAAGCACGAGGAGCGTCCTCCTGACGCTCGCCACCGTACTTGTTGGAAGCCGCTATTAGGTGTTTAGTCCCACTTTGTGATGGTGTAGATTATTCTGCGCTATGCACGAAGGAGGAGTTATGGGACAAGTACTGCACGGGAGCGCCACAACGACCGCGGCGGTGCGTTGGGCAATCCAACAGAGTCAAGAGAGCCTGAACCGGCTGGCTGAGCGCTACGACATTAACCCGAAGACGGTCGCGAAGTGGAAAAAGCGCACGCATGTGGCCGATGCGCCCATGGGGCCGAAAAAGCCGCGTTCAACGGTGCTGACACCCGACCAGGAAGCCGCGTGTGTCGCCTTTCGCAAGCATACACTGCTGCCACTGGATGATTGTTTGTATGCCCTGCAAACCAGTATTCCTGCGCTGACGCGATCTTCCCTGCATCGCCTATTCCAGCGGCATGACATCAGCCGCCTGCCAGAGATGGAGGGAGAAACACCTGCCAAGAAGAAGTTTAAGAAGTATCCGATCGGTTACTTCCACATCGACATTGCCGAAGTGCGAACAGCGGAAGGGAAACTCTATCTGTTCGTTGCGATCGACCGCACCAGCACGTTCGCGTATGCCGAGCTGCAGGAGAAGTACGGCAAGATGGAAGCGGCGCAGTTCCTACGCAACCTGATCGCGACCGTGCCATATAAAATCCATACGATCCTCACCGACAATGGCATCCAGTTCACCAACCGCAAAACAGATCGGTATGCATTCCCTCATATCTTTGCTCGCGTCTGCCTCGAAAATGATACCGAGCACCGCCTGACAAAACCCAATCATCCTTGGACAAATGGTCAGGTCGAACGCATGAACCGAACACTCAAAGAGGCCACCGTCAAACGCTACTATTATGAAAATCACCAGCAGCTCAGAGAACATCTGCACAACTTCCTGAATGCCTACAACTTCGCAAAACGACTCAAAACACTGCAGGGACTCACACCCTATGAATACATCATCAAAGGCTGGCAAAACGAACCCCAACGCTTTCTCGTCAACCCAACCCATCACAAAGTGGGACTAAACATCTAAGCTCTTCTAGCTCCAATATCCCTACTTCCCGGTTCCGACCATAGGGCATTCGTTTGTTTCACAAGTGGTGACTTCTGCAATATCCACAGAACCGGCGTGAATCACGAGGCAGCGCAAGGGTGAGAGATTCCGCAGCGTGCCACGAGCCAAGAAACTGAAATGGAATGGTAGGAACCCCCCCAAGAGCGACAGCCGCTAAGGGTGCCGAGGCGTCTCTTCGCATAAGCCATGAAACAGAGACCGCCTCGGCATAAATGTTTCTGCTCGGCACCTCCGAACAGAGACTTAATCTGGCGTTGCTGCTTATGGTCCCTGGCCGTGGCGCACCATGCTCAGGTGTTCACTTGCCAAGTTCGCGGCCTCGTCAGCCATCTTCCGGTAGTTCCGTGCAATCTGACGGCAATGAGCTGCTTGATCGGCGATGTCGCTCGCCTTATAGAGCTCTGGATGATGCTCGTAGGATTCTGCGGTGTTATCCCAGAACCGTGCTTTCGCCTTGAAATCTTGAGTCTGCTCAGCATAATACGTCGCGAGCGCCTGATGATCACCCTTGGCAATCCCCGGCTCAGGGGCTGTCGCAGCAATGCTTGGAATAGCCAAGACTAGCAAAAGGACGATGAATGGAATCCCCCTCATAACCTGTCGCATCATAACCCCTCCTTTACTTTGCGAGTGACCCGTCTACTTGCTGAAAAGCAATTAACGTACCGATTGCTTAGGATATTTTTTATATATGAATATGACTCCACCTCCTCTCTTTGCAATCAAAGCTTGTGGCGATAAGCGACGCCTACCATTTAAGCTGTCGCCTAGTGCCACAATGGGCATTGAAATACGGATGTGCGCATCGCACAGACAATTGCGACATCAGTGAGCTTTATTTTCTAATGCAGCTCCATCTTGATTAAGACGGAACCCCTACCCCATGTTCCACCAGACGGCGGATAGAAATTTTCCCCTGCTCTTTTCGCGCATGAGCAAGGTCATAGGCGGATTGCATCCCAAGCCACATGCTGGCACTACCGCCAAACGCCTTTTCAAAGCGCAACGCCATATCTGGCGACACCGCACTCTTCCCGCGCATCACGTTGTAGAGTTGTTGCCGTGTCACTTTTATGGCTTTGGCAGCTTCCGCCACACTTAAATTCACTTCTTCAAGATTGGCTTCCACCAGCTTTCCAGGGTGGACAGGGTTCTTCATCATCATAGGTTACCTCTTACTCAATGGTAATCTTCCAAATCGACATCGTAGGCGTTCCCTTGCACAAACCGGAATGTGATCCGCCAGTTTGCCCGTACTGTGACAGCCCAGACACCCTTGCGGCTGCCTTTTAAGGAATGCAGCCGGAAAGTCGGCTGGTTCATATCCTCCTTGTTTACGCTCTTCTCATAGGCCCGTGCCAAAGGTAATGTCGGAACGTTGACGAGCAGGGCACACTTCTGAATTTTCAGGGGATGACGAGAGAGGGCATAGAGACAATTCACAATGTCTCCTACCTCTTCTTGAGTGATTCCAAAATACGCCTCTCTTGCGTCAACCAGGACGGAGGCGCCAGGTTTGATGCGAGGGTCCGTGAGATGTTGCTGCTCATGCACCATAAGGTCATCGCGGGTCACCGCGCCATTCCAGTGTTGCAGTACGACGCTGCCGTCCTCAATCACGTCATACGTAACCGACATTATCGTCTCCTTCTTGAATCGCTGTGTAGGCCTCTCAAAGGACTGGCCAAGATGCTGAGTCTTGGCTCTTGTACAAGAACCTGAACGATAGCATACTAGGCGGCCTAGGGAGAAATTGCACATGACACGGAGGTCCCGGTTTTCTCATCGCTGTCATGAACGCGATGGAAACATGCCCTTCTCTCTGGCTCCCTAACAAGAATATACGCAGAGAACTGAACCCTCCTACTTTTTGAGGGAGCCTTCATCATGCAGGATTGGGAGATCCGCAAAAAGTTTCTGCGGCTCGAGAAGGAGGATGAACGCCACCTCAAGCCGCTCCAGCCCCTGATTGACGCCCACGTCGATGAATTAGTCGGGGCATTTTACCGACACTTATTGTCCTTTCCGGGATCGAGAAAATTTCTGACCAATGAATTAATCACCACCCGACTGCTCGATGCGCAGAAACGCTATCTGCGCTCATTAGTGACGGGTCCGTACGACCAGGCGTATGAGGAGAGTCGTCGCCGGATCGGCCAGGTCCACGCGCGCTTGGGGCTCACGCCCGCCTGGTACATGGGCGCGTATGCCCTCTACCTGTCGCTGCTCGAACCGTTGATCCAGGCGCACTTCAAACAGCAATCCCAGGAGTATGTGCCCACGCGAATCGCGCTGACGAAAGTCATATTCTTAGACCTCCAACTGGCCATGGAAGCCTACATCAAACAGTCGTCGGAGGCCCAAGACTATGCGACCGAGCAGTTGGCGAATCTGAGTCGCGAACTGGAAAGGGGACTCCTAGAGAATCGGCAAATCTTACGGGATACGCAGCAGCAACTGCGGTTTACGGAACAGGTCGCGGAGTTAGGCACGTTAGCGGCGAGTATGGCCCATGAGATCGGGACGCCCATGAACGTGATTCTGGGGCGAGCTGAGCAGTTGATGAACCGGACTGAAGACGAGGTGATGAAGAAAGGGCTGCACATTATCATCATGCAGGTCGAGCGGATTACGAGGCTCATGAACCAGCTCTTGTCCTTAACTCGCCGGCGTCCCGCTCACGCTGAGCTGACGCCTCTGGATCTGCGGACTATCATCACGCGCTGTCTGGAGGCGGTCGAGGAACGCGTACGTCGGCATCGCACAGAGGTCGTCACTGACGTTGACGAGGACCTCGCAATGATTCATGGGGATCAGGATCGGCTCATACAGCTGATGTTGAATCTGGTCCTCAACGCGCTCCACGCGATGCCAGAGGGTGGCGTGCTCACGGTGAGGGCCGCACGGGATGGACACGATCATATCAAACTCGCCATCGGAGATACCGGCCACGGCATTTCCCCCGAGCTGCTCCCGAAGATCTTTGAGCCGTTTGTCACCACCAAAGCACCCGGCCAGGGGACGGGCCTCGGCCTCACCGTGGCGAATGGGATCGTTAAGGAACATCATGGGTCGATTTCGGTGGACAGTACACCCGGCAAAGGCACCACCTTTACGATTCTCTTCCCGATCGCTTCTTCTGGTTGATCCAACGTCCCTGTCGCATTTCGCTACCGTCAGCAAGCTGCGTGGGTTCCTTCTGCCTCACCCACTCCGCGCTACCCGCACAACTGCTTACTAAATCCACGAGCCTAAGACAGGCATGAAACTTGTGTGATCGTTCTGTCGGTAGCTACGAGACCATCTCAAAGCGGGGGCAGCTAGGCCGCCTGTCTGGCGAGTGGCCCCCTCAGCCGCTGCACCACTGAGCGTGGGGTACCAGCGATCGAACACACGTCTCAGATCGTGGTTGAGCACGCTCGTCCGGACTTGTAAGAGGTGGTGCGCTCCTGCTTCACTCCACCGCATGTGCTGCTTCTTCACCAGGCGTTTGCTCATCACTTGGTTCACGGCGGATTCCACAAACGCCGTCGAGATCGTCTCCCCATGGCAGTAGCGATCGCCGTAGTTCGGGATCAGGCCCCCGTTGCCTTCGAGATAGGTCTCAAATTCCCTCGCGGCCCGAAGCAACTTGCGCACGCCCTCGTTTCCATTCGAGGCCTCTTCTACGATGCAGAGGATGTGCTCCATCTCGTCTAACGCGCGGCCCACATTGCCGTGCCACAAGAGCCATTTCACGCGATCCAGTCGACGACACACCTGCTCGCGCGGGTTGATCGTGTCGTCCCCCACGACTGTGGGCTCGATGCCCTCCATCACCTCGTCTTCTGCCCGCTCTGGTGTGTCAGCTTGTTCCCCAGGTAGACTCTTCGCCAGCTGTCGCATGACCGTGAGTCGCATGGTGAGATGAAACCAGTCCAGCAGGTGTTCGGACTCCGCGCTCAGGAACTCCGGCACGGCTCGCAGATCGTCCCCGTCGTCTGTCAAAAACCTCACCGTGTGGTTCTCCTGCACGCCGTGCGATTTCAGAAACTCAAACAGCCGCCGCTTCGGCTTGCGATCATACGTCTGCACATAGGCGAAACATTTGCCATGGCCATCATCCACGACGCTCTTGCCAACAATGACTTCAAACCACCCTTCGTGGCGCGAGCACTGCGTCTTCGCATGCACGTATCCCCCATCCAGTCCCACCGTCAGTGCCGGACCGGGGTCCGGCAACTCGTCCCACTTCCGTTGACAGCCGTCAATAAACGCGGCCCGCTCGGGACCCAGTTCGCCATCCAGCCGCTCAGCCACCTCCTGGACTGTGCGATGAACCCCCGCCACACTGATCGTGCCGCGGAGTGGCAGCACCTCCTCCAACAGAGCCGCTGACGCCTCGAAGCTCATCACGGCCGCAAACCGGTTCTCGAGATACAGGAGTTCCGGGGCCGTTCTCTCGGTGAGCACTTCCGCCAGCGGGCTCATGCTCTTCGTGGCCCGCGTTCGGCAGGCGCATGCCTACAGACGTGGACGGTGTAGCCGCAGCGTGCCAAACACCGTCCGGTAGACAACGGTGTGCGTACCTTTGTGCCCTCGTAGCCTGCCGCAGTCGGCACAATGCCGATGCGCTCCCATATACTGATTGACCTGTTCTCGCACCATCGCTTGTTGAACATCCTTCAATAATGCTTTGCCTTCGTTCAGCGTTAAACCGAGTTGTGCCAGTCGTTGCGTGCCGCGCTCCACACACGTTATCTCCTGAACGGTCGTGTGTCCACCATCCGATTCGATGATCACCTGCACCTTCAGATTCATGACGACCGCCTACCATCATGAGTCGTTCACTCGTCGTCCATCCATCGTGTGTCGCCAGCCGCATACTGCGCCAGTCGTCGGTTCACGGCTCGTCGATCAAAACGATCCAACCGGAGCCACTCCCGCCACGGGAGCAGTTCGTCGAGCCAATCTTCAACGGTGTCCCGATTGCAGGCTGTGAGGTCCTCTGCCATCTCGTCCAAGAGTTCTTGCACGCGAAAGGGCGCCTCAAATCGTCGCTCCAGAAATGCGGCTGGTCCCCCGCAGTCTTCCGGTGGCCCGCCCCACTTTCCTCCTACACACACCGGATAGGTGCGCTCGTTGTCGATCACGGATTGTTTCTCAGTCCGTATCTCGTGCTGCCAGAGATCACCGAAGTCGTACTCATAGAGGAAGCGTTCGTTGATCCGAAACCGCAGATCCATCAACGTCACCTCGCGAGCATCATGGCCTTCCACCAACCCCATGCGTGGAATGGTGTAGCTCTTCTTCCGAATCCGAAAGCGATGGAGGTGAACGTCTGCCCACCCGAATCCAATCTGGAGGATCCAGTGCAGGTCTGCCAGCGTGCTGTCGGAGCGGACCAGGAACCGTCGCCACAGCATCGGGTGGATGCCGCGAATCCAGGCATGGATCAGAAAGACCGTGGCTGGCGCCGTCGTGTCCATGACCACGATAGCTTAGCAAGGTACGGGTTCAATGGCGACCGGCGAGTGCTCCCGGAGGAGCCTGCGATGGGTCTCGTCTGCCCCCGGTTTGAAATGGACTCCCAGAAGGGTGGCTGAGAGGCGGAATTGGATCTTGTGGAGGTTAACGCAGAATGAGGCATTGGCTCATTGGTCAAACCCTGTTCGTATTCAGCCGCCCTGGAAGGAGGTCACAATGTTCATGTTCAGACCGTTCCCACCGCCCGGTCACGCCGAAACCGACCCATCCGTGGCGCACACGGTGGCTGCCAGAACCAGGAAAATCGAGGGCGGCGGCTACACCATAAAACCGGACATTTCTAAATTGGGTTGACATGTCCACAATCAGAATCTTGATCTTTATTCAGAACTATCGGACCTTAAGCGCTTTTCTGCGCCGACTCACGGGTGGCCGCCAGCGATTGCTCAATCGTTTGAACCAGCATGCGCTGGGACACCGGCTTTTGAAGAAAAGCCACTGCACCCAAAACCAACGCTTTGGCTTGAGCTACTTGCGGCTCTTCGGCGCTGACGATTACGACGGGAATGGAAGCCAGTGTCGAGGCGGATTTCAGTCGTTCCAGCACCAGGAAACCGCTGCTGCCTGGAAGCCCCAAATCCAAGAGAATCGCATCCGGTTTTGTCTGATGGGCCATCATTATTGCCTCGAGAGCGTTGGCCGCATAGACCGTCTCGTAGCCGTCCGCCTTCAGCCGCACACTCAGCAAGAGTCGCGTATCCGCGTTATCATCGACGATCAGTATTTTCTCGTGGGTCATGAGCAGATTCCTTTCGTTATTGAAGAAGTTGATGCAGGGACCGATTGAGCGCACTCCGGCACCTGCAGCAGAACCGCCCGTGCAGCGGCGAATTCTGCTTCAAGGTCCGCTAGGCGGTCCACCACTGGGGCCAGCTCGTGGGCATCACCGAGCCGTTGCAACTCGCCACAGAGCCGCTGCAGCCGGTGGGCGCCGAGATTGCCGCTGGAGCCCTTCAACGCATGAGCCGCCTCGGCGAGCGCGGTCGCATTCGCCTGGCTGAGCGCCGTCTGCATCGCTGCTAACAGTTGCGGAGTTTCGTCCAGAAAATGCCTGATGAGCGTGACGAGCAGCTCGCCGGTCTCGTCAAGCTGCCGCAACTCGGCGAGCACCGCCGGATCGACTATGGCCGCCCCATTGTCGCCTTTCTCAGGCCGCACTGTTATTCGCTCGTCGGCAGAACCACCGCGATCCGGCTGCCACCGCGCGAGGACCGCAGCGAGATCCTCGCGCCGTACCGGTTTGGCCACATAGTCATCCATGCCAGCCGCCAAACAGCGCTCGCGATCGCCGTGCAGTGCGTTCGCCGTCATGGCGATGATGGGCGTGTGCTTCACGCCCCTTGCCTCGCGCCGGCGGATTTCCCGCGTCGCATCGAAGCCGTCCATCTCCGGCATCTGCCAATCCATGAAGACCAGCGCATAAGGAAGGCGCGCGACCGCTTCTACCGCTTCCCGGCCGTTCGCCACGACATCCACGCGGCAGCCTTCCCGCTCCAACAGCTTGGTGACTACTTTCTGATTCACGACGTTGTCCTCCGCTACCAACACCCGACCTCGAGTTCGAGCTTGCGCTTCGGAAGTCGTATGGCGGGTGATCAGCGGAGCGGTGCTGGAATCGGTTGCTCCATCAGATGTCCGCGCGCCGCCGAGCACCAGACTCAGACAGTCGTGGAGTTGTGCCTGGCGGATCGGTTTGGTCAGATAGGCGTCGAACCCTGAAGCCCGGGCCACCTGGGCATCACCCCGCTGGGCCAGCGAGGTCAACAGGACGAGCTTGACCGACTCGATCGCCGGATCGGCCTTGATCTGGTTCGCGAGGGTCCATCCATCCATCCCGGGCAGCTGCACATCTAGAATCGCGAGGTCGAAGGGCGCTCCCAACTCCACCGCCGCCCGTAACTGCGCAAGCGCCTGTGAACCATCCGATACCGTTTTTGTCAACATCCCCTGCGCCAATATTTGGTGCTCGAAAATGGTCCGGTTCATGGCATGGTTGTCCACGATCAGGACTCGGCGCTTCTGTAAGACCGCCTGAGAAATCGGAGGGGGTGGCGCCGAGGCTCCCAGTTGATGAGCCAGTCGAGCGGTGAACCAGAAGCAGCTGCCCTGTCCCGGCGTACTCTCGACGCCAATGGTACCCTGCATCAGTTCCACAAGCTGTTTGCAAATTGCTAGGCCTAGCCCGGTTCCCCCGTACTTGCGGGTGGTGGTTTCGTCTCCCTGGGAGAAGGGTTGAAACAATTTGGCGCATTGTGTGGGTGTCATACCGATGCCCGTATCGCTAATCTCGAACCGCAGCGATATCGCATCCGCCGTGTCGACATCCACCGACTCTTCCACCCCCACGCGCACGACCACCTCCCCGCACTCAGTGAATTTGATGGCGTTGCCCACCAAGTTGTTCAGCACCTGCTGCAGCCTGCCCGGATCACCCCGCAACGCCGTGGGCACACCCGCTCGCACAAGTAGACCTAATTCTAATCCCTTGGTTTGAGCCCGTTCGGCCAGCAGCATCCCCACGTCTTCCACCAGGGTCCGGAGATCAAAATCAATGATCTCCAGATTCGCTTTGCCCGCTTCGAACTTCGAGAAATCGAGAATGTCGTTGAGGATCTCCAGCAAATGCTCACCGCAACGACGGACCGTGTCCGCATACTCCCGCTGCTCCTGCGTCAGCTCCGTATCGAGCAACAGCCCTGTTATGCCGATTACCCCATTCATCGGCGTGCGGATTTCATGGCTCATCGTCGCCAGGAAGGCCGCCTTGGCCTGCATCGCCGCTTCCGCAGCAATCTTCGCCTGGCACAGGGCTTCCTCCGCCTGCTTGCGGACGGTCAGATCCAACATCGCGCCGACCATTCGCACGGTCTGGCCCTCCTTGTTCCGGATTACATAGGCGCGATCGAACACGTATCGATAGGTGCCGTCGGCGTGGCGAAAGCGATATTCGCTCGACCAGTCGTGCCCTCCACCGTCGAGCACTCGTTGGACAGCGGCCTGCACGCCCGGATAGTCGTCCGGATGCACCCGAGTCGTCCAGGACTCGATGCCCTGTTCGAGGGCAAGGAGATCGTATCCGAAGGTCTCCTGGAAACCGTCGCTCCACCAGATGCGGTTGGCCACCAAATCCCAGTCCCACAGGACATCGTTGGCGGCACGGGCGATGAGGCGGAACCGTTCTTCATTGGCACGGAGTGCATTCTCCGCTTGCTTGCGGGCGGTGATGTTGCGGACAATCGCAATCATCCGTGGCTGTTGTGCGTGGCCGGTTGCGACGCATTGCAGGTTGACCTCAACCTGCACGTCGATGCCGTCTTTACGCCGATGGACAGTCTCGAAGTTGAGTACATGCCTGCTCCCCTGCATCAGCGGCTTGATCTTGGCCCGGAGCAGCTGCTCGTCCAATTCCGGCTGGATGTCGACGGGCGACATCCGCAACAGTTCCTCACGACTGTACCCCAGTTGTCGCACAGCTCCCTCATTCACATAAATGAATCGCAGGGTGTCAGGAATGAAGATGAAGGTTCCGTCCGAGGCAGCGTCCAGGGTTGCCATCGCCTGACCTAGAGCTTCCTCGGCTCTCCTGTGTGTGGTCATATCGAGCATGGCGCCGATCATGCGCACGGCGCGGCCCTCTTTGTTCCGAACCACATAGGCACGATCAAGCACATACCGATAAGATCCATCGGCATGCCGAAAGCGATATTCGCTGGACCAGTCTCGTCCACCGCTGCTGATGACCCCTTGCGCACTGGTTTGCACCTCCAGAGCATCATCGGGATGCATGTGGCTAGTCCGAAACTCGATCCGCGTGGGCGCAGAATCATAACCAAAGGTGTGCCTTAGACCATCGCTCCACCAAACATTGTTGGTCACCAAATCCCAGTCCCACAGGACATCGTTGGCGCCTCGGGCGATGAAACGCAACTGTTCTTCATGAGCGTGGAGCGACTCCTCCGCTTGCTTACGAGCGGTGATGTCGCGGACTGCGGCAATCGTCAGGATGCCTTCTGCAGTTGTTAAAAGATTCACACTCACTTCCACGCTGACTTTGGTGCCATCTTTTCGGTGCGCGACGAACTCCTGGCCAGCTGCCATCAATTGAAGCTGCGGATTCGAACAATCTTTCGTCGACTGTTGTGCATAGACCTGCCTCAAACACCCGGGCAAAAGATTTTCAAATGATTGGCGATCAAATCCTTCACGTACATATCCGAATAAGACCTCTGCCGTCTGATTGACAAGCACAATCCGTCCTTCTCGATCGGCGATGAGGATGGCGTCCGGTGTGGCATCCAAGAGCCCCCTGAACTTCTGTTCCATCTGCATATATTTGAGAACATCTTCTTCAACACGGATGTACTGTTCTTTCAACCGGTTTGCTGACCATAATAGAAGCCCCCATAGAGGAACAACGATAAGGGCTCCCACTCCAGCCAACCTCCATACCACTATCCTGATAGGGGCCAAAATACTGTCACGATCTACACGCACCAAGACTCCCCAGCGGAATGCGTGCAGGTCCTCAATCCCTTTCGTCATGGCATAGCCCGTCACCACATCCACATGTCGGCGTAAGTGCTGCTCTTCCACAAACCCCGGTGGGGCCGTATCGAATAACTGCGCCGACGGCAGCCCGAGTCGCTTCAGATTGACATACCCCTCTTCCCGGAGATGTGAATCGGCGAGGACTTCTCCAGCGCGATTGAGGAATTGATACTCGATGTGAATCTCAGTTCCCCATTGCGACTGTAAAGCAACCAACGACTGCGTAAAGGAATCTTCCAGGACCGGTAGCGAGACCCTGGCATTGACCGCTCCGAGAAACTCGCCCGATGGCCCCTGGATCGCTGCCGTGATGGTAGCGGTCATGACGCCGTGTGAATTTCGAGAGAGCTGAGGTTCTCTGCCGTCAATGCCGCCAAGATCCCTCGCTGACCGGAACCAGAGTTGATCGCTCTTATCATCGCCGATGCCTGCGGAATCTGTCGTAGCAATGAGATGCCCGGTCGCATCGGTGACGCCGATCCATTCATACACTGGGTGGAGGTCAGCCATCCCGATAACCTGCTCCATAATCCCCGCCAAATCGCGTTCCCGGAACGCCCGGGAGCCAGACAGCATCTTGATGTCGCCATATCGTTCCGCCATCTGCAGATCTAGTTTGCTAGCGATGTCCATCGCCACCAATGTGACATTTTCGCCTGCCAACCGCGCAAATCGGGATTCGACATACCAGAGAGCGAGGCCTCCAATCAGGATAGCAAATAGCGTGATAGCGACGATCAGGACTGACAACCAGGCGTATCTACAATTTGATCCGGCCTGATCCCAGACCGTGCTCGGCCAATGTCCGTCTGGCGGTAAGAGCTGTGGCCCCTCCGCCGGATTGTGAGTTGATACTTCGCTATTCGCGCACGTCATGGGCTTCCTCGCGGTAAAATGAGGCTTAGCCGATGCTTCTCCCCCGATCTTTCCGAGCTCAGCGCCTCATTCCTCCACGTCAGTTATTCAAGTCAGTTATTATTGTGGCTGCATGGAGCCACGACTCAACAAGCTTCATGAGAAGAATCGCTTTTCTGGATAGAGCCCAGGCAACCCTCAGACACCGTTCAGCCACGGTTCGTTGAGCATCTCAGCGAACCTCCCGGCAATACCAGTAAAATATCCGGCACACATGTACCACGGTGTTGGAGGATGGCGACCATGAGTCCACACGAGTGTGTATGCGCGCTAGTTCCATCGTTATGATATCCATTCCCTAATTATAGAATCGCCTGTTTTGCCTTCATGTCCGAGAGATTCCGCAGCCTTTACAGGCGGTGACCTCCTGCGGATTAGAATGTCCTTGTCGCAGGGGAGGCACATCTATAACCGCATATAACACACGTAAGGAGAGACACGTTGAGTACCGTACCATTCTCGACAAACTGCTTTCCCGGATAACCGGAGCCGGGCCGCTTTGTGCCGGTTACTGGTATCGCTCGCAGACTATTCCCCGCATTCGTAACCCATCGTTTCAGTCGCGCGCTCTTCTTGCCGCCGATACAGACCCGCCCATATTTTGTCACGGCATTGCCGGCTGGACTGCCTGCTTTGATGAATCATAGCTACCTCATACCGCCCGAATACAATGCCGTTGAAGCTTGTCCGGCTGGGTCACCCTCCGCTATGCGGCTGCATCTTGCGAGGCCAGGTCGTGTCCCAGCCCAGGCCAGGTGGCAAGCCGCGCCGTCATTTCCTCAGCGGGGAGAGGCTTGCAGAAAGCAAACCCCTGAGCGAGATAACATTTTTGTTTCAAGAGCATTGCCATCTGCGTCTCCGTTTCCACCCCCTCAGCAATGACCGTCAGCTTCAATGCTGCCGCCATCGCAATGATGGCGTCGATGATCGCTACGGCGTCGGGACTACTCGCCATGTCCTGAGTGAAAGCGCGATCGATTTTCAACGTGTCAATGGGAAAGCGCCGGAGATAAATCAATGAAGAATACCCTGTGCCAAAGTCGTCGATCGACAGATGGATACCCATCGCCTTCAATTTTCCCAACGTCACCAACGCCATCTCCGCATCCTGCATGATGCAAGACTCAGTCAACTCCAAATCCAGAGAGTCCGGGGCTAGCCCAGTGTCAGTCAGCACAGCGGCGATACGGTCCGCCAGGCCCGCTTCACGGAACTGGCGGGCGGACAGGTTGACCGATAGCCGCAGCGCGGGATACCCCGCTTGGTGCCACAGCTTCAGTTGCCGACAGGCCTGCTGTAGAACGGTCGCGCCAATCGGCATGATGAGGCCAGTTTCTTCCGCCAGCGGAATAAAGGTCGTTGGCGAGACTAGCCCGGATTCAGGATCCTTCCACCGAGCCAACGCCTCCAGCCCGATGATGCGGCGTGACACGAGGTGGAGCTGCGGTTGATAGTAGACTTGAATTTCCCCACGCTCGATGGCGCGATGCAGACGGCTTTCCAACAGCAGATGCTCATAGGCACGCGCATTCATGTCGGGAGAGTAGAATTCGTAACCGTTTTTCCCCTGGCCTTTGGCACGGGAGACGGCGGCGTCAGCATTGATCATTAGCTGTTCCGGCTTCTCGTCATTTGGCGAGCCCAGCACGATGCCGATATTGGCGGCTAGAAAAATCTCATGACCCGCCAGCGTCAGCGGCGCTTTCACTGCCTGCAGAATTCGCTGTGCCAGGCGGCCGGCAATCTCTGGTGTGCCGACAGTGGGGAGCAGTGCCGAAAACTCGTCGGGTCCCACGCGGGCGATGAGATCGGTTGTCCGCAAACACTGCTTAATACGCCCCGCGACGATCGTAATCAGTTGATCACCGACCACATGGCCCAGGGTGTCATTGACCCTCTTGAAGCCATCGAGATAGATATAGAGCAGCGCCTGCCGGGCACGGCCTGCCTCCACGCCGCGCAATAGCAGACGGAGGAACTGCCTGCGGTTCGGCAGTCCCGTCACCGGATCATAATTGGTCACGAGACGGATCGATTCGGCCGTGCTCCGATAGAAAATGGCCATGACCACCAAAAGAGGGATTCGAATCAGATGCCGCACAAGGACGACGCCGGTGTCTTCGATTTCTCGATACAAGGCCCACCCGTAAATCGCGGTCACCAGTGCCATGAACACGGTCAGTTGCAGCGTCGTCCGCGAGGTCGTGACAATCAGGATGATGACAAAGTAGGCCAGGTACAGGTCGGAGCCGGCATTGCCGGAGGTATAGATGAGAAGCGAAGTGATGACGGCATCCACTACCCCCAAAGCGACCGGGAACCAGTCCGCGCCGATGAACCGTATCGGAAGAACCATGAGGAGGCCGCAAAACGCCAGCATTCCCAAGATGGCGGTCAGCATCAGTTGTTGCGACATACCGGTGTCGGCCGCGAACAATAGTTGATAGCTCAGCACCACCGTGACCAGGGCCTGGAGCTGGAGAAAGTTGGCCCGCCGCCGCTTGACCCACGGCACCGACTCGCCGCCGTCGACGAAGGCCGGGGGTGGGGAGGAATCGTGGTCGAACCACTGCTGAGCCGATGTGTGCGCATTCATGCTCGTGTTCCTCTCTGGAATGGTCTCGCTCACCACCGCGCCTCCGCCACACGCCGCAATCGCTCCTTGATCTCTTCGTGTGGGATATCCCGCGCTTGATCACTGAAGACATATTGATTCTTCCCCCTCGACTTTGCGCGATACATTGCCCCGTCGGCATCCCGAATCAAGTCTTCTGGCCGTTCGTGGAGATTGGTGCTGAACGCGATTCCGATACTGGCTCCCACCTTGACCGGCTCTCCGACATCGATCGGCTCCTGAAGCTTTGTCAAGATGCGTTCGGCGACGCGCACCGCATCGTCTTCGCTGATCACATGGTTGACCAACAGCGTAAACTCATCCCCGCCATACCTAGCCACCACGTCGCCTTTTCTCATGCAGGATTGGAAGCGCTTGGCCGTATGGCGCAACACGGCGTCGCCCGCCTTGTGTCCGAGACGGTCATTGATGGGCTTGAATCCGTCCAGGTCGATGAACAAGACGGCAAACTGGAAATCTCTGTCTGCGCGACTCTGTTGAATGGCGCGAGCGATACGCTCCAGGAATTGTGCCCGATTGGGCAAGCCTGTTAATCCGTCGGTCATCGTCCTGTACCGCGTCTGTTCTTCCTTTTCCGCGATGCGCTCGGTTTCGACTTGGGCGACCCGCGCCTTGCCGACAAAGACCAGCGCCAGGCACAGCATCACGGGCAGCAAGAGCGCATGTTCTGTCTCGAGCTGGCCCAGTCGATATAGAGACAAAGCATAGGCTCCGGCCACCAGACTACTGAATAACGCGATCTCCGAAGTGGATTGGGCGTACGACGCCATCACCACAGCCAGGAGAATCTCGTATGTGAACCATGGCTCAATGGTCGCCGATCGCATCGTCATCAACGCCACGGCGGTGTCTCCCAACGACACGACGGCGATGAACCAAACTGCGGTCAACTGATGCCGCGGAACAGCGAGAAGGATCACCGCCACAATGCCGAGAACCGTCACCATGATACCCTGCAGTCGGGTAACGGGTTCGACGCGTGACAAATAATCGACGAGGATCGCAAGGAACGTGAGTTGCAACATCATAAGATAAGCCCGCGCCCTCATGATGTCGGGACGCTCTTGATCACGCTGTACATGCATCATTGCCTCTTAGTGCAGGCGGCGATAGACCTTATGGGCCGACCGGCGGCTGCCCGAGCCTTTATGGCCTTGCATCATGCGGTACGCTCTGACCGTCCTCACAAATCGAGTGTTGGCAGTCCGCACGACTGTCCGCTTTAGCGGTGGCCTCTGCGCAATTCCGGATGAGGCGCCGTAACTGCGCCTGGCTCTCAGGCGCCATGCGGATGAATTCGACGCCGAACTCTCCCTGTCTCATCCACCGCATCACGGCCAGATTAACCGTTAGTCGCTCAGCCGGTTCTTCCAGCTCGATCTCGACCTGGAAGTATTTCTCGCTCGGCACGGCATCGGCTGACCGAATTCGGCACCCCTCACGGGAAATATCCATGACTGTTCCGGCTAGCACACTCACACCGTCGCTGAACGATGCCGAAAACGCGACTGGAAATCGCGCGTACTTCCGCTGCTCGTTCAGACCGGACCGGATGATCACACTCGGTGCCCCCTTTAGCACCCCCTCAACTGCCTGCAGAAGCGTCTGGGGATTAAACGGCTTCGAGAGCACTCGGTCGGCTCCCAAGAGGCGAGCGGCCGATTTCAGGTCAAACAGGCGTTTTACATCTCCGCCGCTCATGACGATAATTTTAGGTTTCGTCGCAACGCGTTTGAGCTCCATGATGATCTGAATCCCGTCTTTCTCCGGCATAAAGATATCTGTCACCACAACATCGGTCGGTGCTTGCCGCCAAAGCGCCATGCCTTCCCAGCCGTCCGGGGCCTCAAGCACCGTGTGGCCGGCCCGCTCCAGAATGCTCCGCAGCACACGGCGAAGCGGCTGTTCATCGTCGATGACCAGAATGCGCGACATACTCGTCTCCTTTGAAGTTGGACACCGCTTGATTATCGATTCCACGTGCCGTCGCCCAGGGTAGAGACAGGATGCATGCCCGTTCCGGCCGTCACCCGCTTGAGCGTCTCTCCTAATTCGAACAGCGAGAATCCCTTTTTTAAGAACTCGTTCACCCCCAATGTGCGGGCCAGTGCCAATTTCTCATCCGTTGGGTAGCCGGTCAGTATGATCACGGCGGCGTGAGGATCGATGGCCCGCAGACGGGCCAAGACCTCCAGACCATTCACATCGGGCATATGTAGATCCAGAATGGTGACAAGAGGGCGCGTCCGCTCGAAAAGGTCGATGCCTGTCTGTCCGCTCTCCGCCAGTAATACGTCATGCCCTTTTCGCGTCAGCACGGTCTTCAGGAGCTTCCGGATGCTGTCTTCGTCGTCGATGACCAGTATGCGCAACATGATCCTTCTCCTCCCCATTATCCCCACACATCGAGCCGTGAGCTCGGCAGGAGGTTCGTTCCTTCCTGGTCTGCTGACATTTCAGCCCTCGGCCTCCGGCTTGGATGTTGGAGGCACACCATCAACGCCGTACTGCAATCTTCAACCGCCAGATGAACGGTCAGCCGCCCGTCCGCTTGAATCAATGTTTCGACCCCCCCGGCGAGCGTTACTCTGACGCTGACCGTCGGCAAGGCGGCCTCGCCGCCATGCTTCACCTCGCTTGGTTCCGCCGGTCCGTAGCTGTCGAACACTTGTCGTATCCCCATGACCGCCTTCTCCGTTTGTTCGCTAGGCGTCTATGACCTCGTGCCTCTCCGCCCTCCACAGCTTGTCTGCGGCTGACGGCGACTCCGCTCCCACACGCCGACCGCAGAGCACCTGAGCGATTCGCTTGATCATGTGCAACGGCCGGGGGATGTGCCTGCAGAGCCGGTACTCGCCGGTTCCATTTGGCAAATCAGGTTCGTCGCTATCCGACATCATAAGGACGATGGTCCCGGGAGATTGCCGAAGCAGGTCCTTTACCAGCGCCTTGCCTGACTCGCTCCGCAAATGCACGTTGCAGAGGATCACAGCGATGTCTTCCATTTCGACAACCGCGCGTGCTTCCGCACCGTCAGCGGCAGCGATCGCGCGGTACCCGTAGACTTGCAGAAGCACGCCGATGCAGCGCCGGACCGACGGCTCATCGTCTACCACAAGTACCGACGGGCCTTCCGTCAGCCCATCCGATCGGTATGCATTCATCACAGTTGTGATCATGGCCAGTCCTCCTCATGAGAATCCGATGTCAGCCTCCGCACCAGATGGCCGAGGATATCTGTCAACAGGTCCAGCCCGAACGACTTGTCGAGAAAAAATTCGGCGCCGGCCTCCAGGCAGGCGACGTGATATTCAACCGTGGTCAGATTCGTCAGCACGATGACGATAGGCGCAGAGGGCGCAAGCTTAACCGCCCGTAGCACGTTGAACCCGCTCCCACCCGCCAACTGGAGATCGAGGATCACAGCGTCGGGACGGGTGTCACGAATGAGCCGGATCGCTGTCTGCGCGTCGGCCGCTTCCCCGATGACATCTACCTGTGGCACATTGGTGTGCAGCAGAGCCCTCAACCGTTCCCGCACGAATAGAGCTCCATCCACGATCACGACGTTCACGACTGAGCCCCTGGTTATGGTTGGCGCCATGGCGTTTCTTACCTGAAACCTAGCACCCCATCTTCGCTTCGGTATGTGTCTTGGTCTGATTGTGGAGCAGGACAGAGGTGGAAACTGTTGTCCGCGCTGATCCTACAAGCAAGGGGAGACATCAGGCGCTTGGTCACGGTGAAGCGCCCGGGACGAATCTTTGGGTAAGTGGAAGTACGGAATCAGAGAGCAGCGCAACGTGCGCTACTCAACTAGGCGTTGGTCGATGGCAAAGCGTATTAATTCGGCGTTGTTCGACAAGCGGAGTTTTTTGAGGAGACGCGCCCGGTAGGTGCTGACGGTTTTCACACTGAGGAACAGTTCATCGGCAATTTGCGAGACGGCTTTGCCCCGCGCGATTTCGCACAAGACCAGGTGCTCGCGGTCGGACAAAGTTTCATGAGGCGCTGCGACGGCCTCACTAGACAGGTGACCGGCGATCTGCTCGGCAAACGAAGGACTGACGTATCGCCCACCCGCCAGCACTTTGCGGATTGCGAGATTCAGTTCGTCCGGCACGCTGTCCTTCGTCAGGTATCCGGCAGCCCCAGACTTGTATGCCCGTGCCGCATACTGCGCTTCTGCATGGTGGCTGAGGATGAGAACTGGAAGGGTGGGCCGTACTTCCTTAATCTCTTTCAAGACCTCCAAGCCGTTTTTATCGGGCAGATTGATATCAAGAAGGACGGCATCCCACGCTTGCCGTCGCACCGCATCAACGGCCGCCTGACCTGTAGCTGCCTCTTCGACGAGGGCTCCGGCGCATTCGTCGGCAATCACCTGCCGAAGCCCTCGCCGGACGACGGCGTGATCATCGGCGAGGAGGATGCTACGCGGCTTTTCGGT
>JACZCY010048968.1_pt1 | contig 38674 bp, 39 predicted proteins | sample 8641821 | NCBI WGS metagenome assembly JACZCY01 (sample SAMN15324609, study PRJNA640507) | soil metagenome | isolation source: intercropping sugarcane | place: China: Luxin town, Laibin City, Guangxi Province | collected 2019-07-25 | depth 10cm m | reverse complement strand
TTGAGCCTTTGAGCGATGCGAGAACGCCGCTGGCGGACTTTTTCAGCATCCTGCTAGAGGAGTGCCATGATGGACAAAAGCCGGTTGGAGCTGATTGTCGGTGTGTTCGTATTGGTCGGGATCGTCTGTTTAGGCTATCTCTCGATCAAACTCGGCAAGTTGGAACTTATCGGTGGAGATGTCTACGAAGTGGACGCTCTGTTCAATTCAACCACAGGCTTGAAAGCCGGAGCGGCTGTGGAAGTCGCCGGCGTTGAGGTGGGCCGCGTCAAAGCGATCAGTCTGAAAGAGGATCGGGCGATGGTGAGGTTGGCGGTCCAGAATGGGACGAAACTCTATTCCGATACCATCGCTTCGATCAAGACTCGCGGGATCATCGGAGAAAAATATCTTGCGCTTTCGCCGGGGGGCGGGGGAGACCCTTTGAAGCCGGGCGACACGATTCGTGATACTGAATCAGGCCTTGACCTTGAGGAGTTGGTGAGTCAGTACGTCCACGGGAAGGTCAATTGACGAGCCCTGCCTGTCAGATGTGACGGAAAACCAATGGGATTGGTGGAGGAGAGAGGCGTGATGATAACGATGAAGAATACTTGGAATGAACGAGAAGGCGTCGGTTCATGGTTTACGGTGCTCATGATGGTCATCTGCATTGGAGTGGCGGTGCCCGGGTATGCGGGGCCTCCTACCGACTCCATGAAGATGACGATCGATGAGGTGCTCCGCATCGTACGGGAAAAGGAACTCAAGCAACCGGAGAAAGCCGAGGAGCGCCGACACTTGTTGGAGAAAGTGGTGGCGGCTCGATTTGACTATACGGAAATGTCCAGACGGGCGCTTGGGGCTCCCTGGAACCAACTGACTGATCAGCAGAAACAGGAATTTGTCGACCTCTTTCGGATGTTGCTGACCAATTCGTATGCGGACAAAATTGAAACCTATTCCGGGGAAGGCGTGCAGTATTTAAATGAACGAATGGAGAGAGAGTACGCGGAAGTCAGAACCAAAGTGCTTTCAGGAAAGACGGAGATCCCGCTTGATTATCGCTTGATCAATAAGGCGGATGATTGGCGGGTCTATGACGTCGTCGTGGACGGGGTCAGCCTGGTGAACAACTATCGGGGACAGTTTACGAAGATTCTTCGTGCCTCATCCTATTCGGATCTCGTCGATCAGCTCCGCAAAAAAACCGACAAGCTCAAGACGCCATAACGGCGTTTGCTGGATCATGAGCGCGTGTATGTGTAGCCGTGCGGTCGGCTTTATCCTTTTGTTGATCGGATCTCTCTGTCCCGTGCTTCTCGATCAGGTTCAGGCGGAAGTGAAACTCTTTCCTATTCCCGCCATCAGTACGAGCAAAAACGACGGTAACGATTTTGGACTGATCGTGCCGGCTCTCATCACTGGACCGGATGGAGATCTTAAGTACTTAGTGGCTCCAATGTTGATTCATAACTCATATGTGGGCGCTCGGGGAACAATCAATCTGTTCCGTTATGAACCAGGCGGGAAACAACTCAAAGCCTTGGCCTCCTGGTCAGAAAGGATCGAACATAAATTCCTGGTGAACTATGTTGATCCGGGTTTCAGCAACGGTCGGTATAGTATCGAATTCGGTGCCATGAATTTCAAGAATGCCACCATGCGTTTTTTCGGGCTAGGCCCGACGACCCAAAAAGGTGAACAGACTAACTACACGGCATCCGAGACACGGCTCAACTGGAGATTCGGCGTCTATGCCAATGAAGTGACGCAGATCGCCGTGAGTCAGCGGCTACGAATTATGCAACCGATCCAGCAAGGAGCAGCTACAATGTTTCCGTTTGCCCGAGAGGTTTTTCCGGAAGCCCCTGGTATGGACGGAGCGACGATACTCGGTCAGCGGATCACCTTTCATTATGATACGCGGAATAACTTGGTGACTCCGACTGATGGGATGGCGATCACGGCCTATGCGGAGCTCAATTACAATTTCCATAAAGGTGTAGATCCCGTGTATTCCAGGTATGGTCTCGAGATCAAAAAGATGTTTGCGAGCGAGTCCAAGCGGGCGATTTTGGTGATTCGCGGCGATCTGCAAGCCACCCTCGGCTCAGATGTTCCGTTTTATGAGCAGAGCTCGTTGGGCGGACAGAACAATCTGCGCGGATTTGGTGTCGATCGGTACATCGATAAGCAGCTGGTCGCTTTCAGTGTTGAGGAACGCATTCATATACTGCGGACGCGCTTGGCCGGGGTCATGGCGGATTTTGAGATTACTCCGTTCATCGATACCGGGCAAGTGTTCAACTCGTTTAAGAATGTGAGCTTCAAGGACTATCGCATTACACCGGGTATCGGATTTCGAGGGATCATCCGGCCCAATGTCGTGGGGCGGATCGACTATGGGTTCAGTAAAGAAGGAGGAGCTATTTTTGCCGGACTCGATTTTCCCTACTAACCGAACTATACGGTATCCACACCAAGTGACAATCTTGGCTCTTTATCACGATGCCCAGGAGAGAGGCAGCCCATCAGGGCATGTTTCATAAGTGCTTGACTTCATATGGTTCTTGTGTGAGACTCCACCAAAATTTGGGGCCCGAGCGAACGGTGCGGGTTGGGCGAACGAAGGAGACCATCTATGTCCATACTCAAGACAATCCATAGTCCCGCCGATCTGAAGCGGTTGTCTCCCAACAAATTTCCGGCATTATGCCGGGAGATTCGTGAACAGATTATCGGAGCAGTTTCGAATGTGGGCGGACACCTGGCCTCGAATTTAGGTGTCGTCGAGCTCACAGTCGCCCTGCAGTATCTCCTGGATACACCGACCGACAAAATCGTCTGGGACACCAGCAATCAGTCATACACGCACAAACTCCTCACTGGTCGACGGGAGCAGTTCCACACGCTTCGCCAGTACGGCGGATTGAGCGGGTTTTGTAAGCGGGAAGAGAGTGAGTACGATACATTCAACGCCGGCCATGCGGGGACCGGGGTGTCGGCCGCTTTCGGCATGGTCGAAGCCAGAGATCAGTTGAAGCAAAAGCATAGGGTCGTCTGCGTCGTCGGCGACGGCGCCATGACGGCGGGGATGACGCTGGAAGGACTGCATCATGCCGGAGGACTCGGGAAAGATTTTCTGGTGATTTTGAACGACAACCAAATGTCGATCTCGAAAAACGTCGGGGCTATTTCCGCCTACTTGAGTCGGACCATCACGGGTGAGTTCTACGGAAAAATGCGTGAAGAGACCGGTCAGCTATTGGGCAAGATTCCTCACATCGGCTCCGACATACAGAAGCTCGCCCGCCGAGCCGAAGAGCTCGCCAAAGGCGTGATTCTGCCGGGATTGCTCTTTGAAGAACTGGGATTTCAGTACAGCGGCCCCATCGACGGCCACAACTTTGAGCATCTCCTTCCGACGATTGAGAATGTGTTGAAGATGAAGGGGCCGGTCCTGCTTCATGTCATCACGAAGAAGGGACTCGGCTATGAACCGGCCATGAAGAATCCGGTATGGTTCCATGCGTGCCCTCCGTTCGTTCGGTCGACCGGCGCACCGGCCAAGAAAGCCGCGCGTCCTTCCTACACATCGGTCGCCATGGAGACGCTCGTCAAATTGGCCCGCGCAAACAAGCGCGTCGTGGCCATCACGGCTGCAATGTGCGAAGGAACGGGGCTGACGGCATTCGAAAAAGAATTCCCGAATCGTCTCTACGACGTCGGCATCGCCGAGCAACATGCGGTGACATTTGCGGCTGGGCTTGCCGCGCAGGGCATGAAACCGGTCGTGGCGATGTATGCGACCTTCCTCCAACGGGCCTATGATCAAGTCGTGCATGATGTCGCCACCCAGAATCTTCCGGTGACCTTCTGCATCGATCGAGGCGGACTCGTCGCGGAGGACGGGACGACGCATCATGGGGCCTTCGACTATGCCTATCTGCGACACGTTCCCAATATGGTCGTCATGGCTCCCAAAGATGAAAATGAACTGCAACATATGGTGAAAACCTGCTTGGAGTTTAACGGGCCGATTTCGGTGCGATATCCGCGAGGGGTGAGTCTCGGCGTGGAAATGGACCAGGTTCCACAAGCCTTGCCGGTGGGAAAAGGTGAGCTTCTCAAAGACGGGACGGATGTGGCCATCGTTGCGATCGGTGTCTCGGTATGGCAGGCCGTCGAAGCAGCCGAGCGCCTCAGCAAAGAGGGGGTTTCCACGGCAGTGGTGAACGGGCGATTCGTCAAGCCGCTCGATCACGAACTGATTGTCGATGTCGCGAAGCGGGTGCGCTACATTGTGACGGTGGAAGAAGGTTGCAAGATCGGCGGGTTTGGTTCCGCCGTGCTCGAAACCCTTTCGGAAGCGGGAGTGGCGGAAGTGAGGACAAAGGTCTTGGGCTTACCTGATTGGTACATCGAACAGGGGCCACAGGATCTGTTGCGGGAACGGTATGGTTTGACAGCTGAAGGAATCTATCAAAGTGTGAAGGAATTGATCGGCAAAGCACCTGCCGTAAAATCGTCGTTCACCGGTGCGGCGCTGGTCGGCCATCCGCATGGAGACGAACAGGGGAGCTGATCGGAAAGAGTAAGGGTAAGAGTTACACAGATGCATATAGCCAGGCGAAAAACTCGACAGATTTCGGTCGGCAAGGTGAAGGTTGGGGGCGATGCTCCGGTATCCGTGCAGTCCATGTGTTCGACGGACACGCGCGATGTGACAGCGACGGTCGCACAGATTCACCAGCTTGAAGCCGCCGGCTGCGAAATCATTCGTGTGGCCGTTCCGGACGAGGAGGCAGCCCAGGTCCTCCCGCAAATCAAAGCGGCGATGACGGTGCCGCTGATCGCCGACATTCACTTCGATCATCGTCTTGCTCTGAAAGCTGCGCAGATCGTTGATTGCGTCCGTATCAATCCCGGCAATATCGGGGCCTGGTGGAAAGTGGAAGAAGTGATCAAGGCCGTCAATGAGCGAGGGATTCCGCTTCGAGTCGGTGTCAACGGAGGGTCGCTTGAACGGCCGTTGTTGGAGAAATATGGATGGCCTTCCCCAGAGGCGCTGGCTGAGTCGGCGCTCAATGCCGTGCATGCGCTTGAGGACGTGGGCTTTACCAACATGAAGGTGTCGCTCAAAGCCTCGGACGTGCATCATGCTATCGATGCCTATTGGCTCTTTGCTCATCAGTCCGATTACCCGCTTCACATTGGGATTACCGAAGCAGGGACGACCATGACCGGAGCGGTGAAGTCATCCATCGGTCTTGGGTACTTGCTTTCTCAGGGAATCGGGGACACGTTGCGGGTGTCGTTGGCGGCGGATCCCATCGACGAAGTCAAAGTGGGGTTTGAAATCCTCAAGTCACTCGAATTACGCCATCGGGGCATTAATGTCATCGCCTGCCCGACATGTGGGCGCGTCGAGATAGATGTCGTCCGGATGGCGAACGAGTTGGAAAAGAAACTCGGCCACATCAAGACCCCATTGAACGTGTCGGTGCTCGGATGTGTTGTGAACGGGATTGGGGAAGGAAAAGAGGCCGACATCGGAATCGCCGGCGGCGAGGGGAAGGGTATTTTATTCAAGAAGGGCAAGCTCGTTCGGAAGGTTCCGATGGAAGAATTGATGGACACACTGATTCAGGAAGTGGAACTGTTGGCCAAGGAAAAAGAAGCGGAAGGGAACGCCGAGCCTGTCGCATCTTCGACTGCAAACGATTGGGAACCCCTTATGCCTCAGTCAGATCATCCCTCGACGCTCGGAAAAGAAATGCCGGTTTTGCCTCGCAGATAACGGGCGCGTTACAACATATCTCACCCGTATAGTTCAATATTTGCAAAAGAAACGATTGACGCACTTTCACAGGGTCATGCATGTGTGCCTCTGAGCTATGGAATCAAAGCCCGCCATCCACCGGATCACTGAGTTCGTCACGTCTCCTCTGTTTGCAAGGCTGGTGAAGGTCGGTCTTGTGATAGCGGCGGTGGTGCACGGCTACATCATTTCTTTCGGACGGTCCTTTCACTTCCGTGACATCGACATCCACCGCGAGATCGGAAGACGCTTTCTCTCCGGCGAATATCTCTACGCCAACGACTATTGCTACATGTATTTGCCGAGCACCGGGATCTATTTCGCTCCCTTGCTCATTCTAGAGAGAAACGCAAGCTTGGCGCTACGGTATGCCGTCGCTGTCGCCTGTTTAGTCATCACGATCATGCTGTTCCATCGCATGCTGTGCGGCACATCAAACTCCGGTGCGGGGAGCCGGCTATTGGTCGGCGTGGGCGCGGGGGCATTGACGCTGCAATTCATCTTGAATGACCTTGACGACGGCGGCCCGCATCTCATTTTATTGGGAATTTTAACCGGCGGGATCTACGCGATATGGATTGGGAGAGAACGGCTGGGTGCGGCGCTGATTGGCCTTGGCATCGTACTCAAAATCACTCCGGCACTCTTTATGTTGCTGTTTCTTTGGAAGCGGCAGTGGCGATTGGCGTCATACACAGTACTCGCAACCGTCTTGTGGATCGTACTGCCCATCCTGTACATGGGGCCATCGAGTTGGTGGGATCATCACACGGAATGGACCAGGAATGCGGTGTTATCCGTGCTCGATCGGCAGGCCGAGGGCCGCCAAGAAAATGAATTGCAGAAGGCCAACCTCTCCCTCCGGCACACCATGCTTCGGTACCTGGTGACGTATCCGCCTACCCATCGGCTTCGGCAAGTGGACCACGGCTACCAGCCCGTGCTGGATCTGCCGTCCCCGGTTGCAAACGCAATCGTCGGGGTTGCCGCGCTTGGTCTGCTTGGCCTGTTCGCATGGTCCAGTAATCGGGTGTTTCAAGGGCCTGGAGATCCCATGTGGGCAAGGGATTGCGCGGGAACCTTGATGTTGGCTCTGTTCCTCTCCCCCATCACGTGGGATCAACATCTCGTCTGGATGATACCGGCGGCCTATGTCGTCGTGGCTGCCGCGGCGAAAATGAGCGGCGGGTTGAGCCGTACCGGATATGTGATGCTGGCGGTGTATGTCGTGCTGACCATGGTGCTGAATTATGAAGTCGTGGGTTCGGCAAGATGGGAAGCCCTGAAGAGTTACCATCATCTCGGTATCGCGATGTTGATCTTGTACGGATTGCTTCTCAGCAGCAGGGGCGGTTGGATCTATCCAGCTCCGCATTCAGAAAAAATGCATACCGGCGCTTCCCACATAGTTAGGGAGGCATAACCCCTAATCAAAATCAAAGAGAGCGTTCAAAACGCTGACCGATGCGCGATGAAACCGTCATTCGACTGACGGATGGGTTGGTCTTGTGTTGTGTTCCAGAAAAAGAAGCGTCTATAATATCGCCCCCGGGGCGCCGTACCCAAGTGGTAAGGGAGCAGTCTGCAAAACTGCGATGCAGCGGTTCGAACCCGCTCGGCGCCTCCATACCAACCTTCGGTTGACCCGCGCGCTATTCATCGTTTTATCGTGGCTGATGGGGGCGGATAAAACTATGTCTTCTGCTTCTTCGATACGACCAGCTCGCCATCCTGAGACCTCCACAGTTTGACGCGCCGGTCGCCAGTCGGCTGTCACATGCTATAGGTTCAGCGGGATCATGATCATGATGGCGCCCATCACGTCATTCTGCTTGAAATCGTGCCTTGGACTATCCTGATGCGCGTTGTGGCAGCCGATGCAGGCTTGAGAAACAGCTCTGTCGGCATAGATGGCCATGAGATAGGCGTCCGCTCCGTTCATGACCACTTCAGTGTACGGACGATTCGGGTTCTGTTGGGTTGTCGTCAGGCCCCTTTGTTCCGCTTCGGATTTTGCCCCATTCTGCTTGTTGATGGGCCAGAGACTGATGAGTTTATAGCCGACCTTCGCCTTTGAATTGACCGAGAGCCGAGCGCTTTCCTGTAAGAATTGGGCCGGCAGGGGTAAAGTTTTTTCGGAGCGCCAATTCTCCGATGCGACGGCAGCGCCTTTCGCTTGCATCCGCTCTACAACATGCTCCGTATAAAACGTGCGGTTTGACTGGATGACGGAATGTAACATATCCGCCACTTTCTCGGCAGGAATGCCTCCGGCATCCTTGGCGCCGGAGGATATTCCCAAATAGCCGAACATGAGAAGCAACAGTGAAGCGATTCCCAATACCAGGCTTTTCATGATCATGATGCGCCCTCCTTCTGTACGAAGTTGAACGGCTTCAATCATATGGAAGTATTTTCGATCATATCGAATGAATGCCCTCACCAGGGCCTCCTTGAGCCAAGAACTTGTCGCACCCTAATCGTTGTCCGCCGATGTTTGAACAGTTGGAACACAAGAAAGGATGGCGAGAGAGAAGGGAGGGACGTCTCATCGCTACCTCAGCTAGGGACGCTGGGATCGGCCGGATGCAGGTCAATCTGACGGTAGCAGAACCCTGATATTGCGGCAAGTGGAGGCACCACCTCTTTGCACTTCGAAATTGACGAGCCCTCTGCATGATGTTAGAATCCCAAAAATTTTTTGTGCCTCCAAGCAGGGCTGTCTCAGACAGCTATTCAGATAGAGTTAGGTTACAAAAAGTCGATTAAGTAAGGAGAACGGAATGGCTGTTCCGATTTCCCAGATGTATACCGTGGCGACGTATGTACTCTCCCAGAAGCTGAAGGGAGTGAAGCGCTATCCGTTGGTGCTGATGCTCGAGCCGCTCTTTCGGTGCAACCTGGCCTGCGCGGGCTGTGGAAAGATCCAGTATCCCGATCATATTCTCGACAAGCGGTTGACGCCGGAACAATGTTGGGCGGCGGCCGAGGAATGTGGAGCGCCCATGGTGAGCATTCCCGGAGGAGAGCCGCTCATTCATCCTGAAATCGCGAAAATCGTCCAGGGCCTGGTGGATCGGAAGAAATACATCTATCTCTGTACAAACGCCATCCTCTTGGAGCGGAAGCTGGACGAGTATCAGCCCTCGAAATACCTGACCTTCAGCGTCCATATGGACGGACTGAAGGATGAGCACGATCTGGCGGTCTGCCGCGACGGAGTCTATGACGTGGCGGTCAAGGCCATCAAGGCGGCGGTCAAGCGCGGCCATCGGGTGACGACCAACACCACGTTGTTCGATGATGCGAATCCTGAGCGAGTCAGAAAATTTTTCGATGAAATGATGGCACTGGGGGTCGAGGGTATGACGATCTCGCCCGGCTATAGTTATCAAAAGGCTCCGGATCAGCAACATTTCTTGAAGCGGGCGAGAACTCAAGAACTCTTCTCCAAGATCCTTGCTCGTCCCAAGGCGGCTTGGCAGTTCAATCAATCTCCGCTGTTTTTGGATTTCCTGATGGGGCGGCGTGAGTATCAATGTACTCCCTGGGGCAATCCGACCTATAATGTTTTTGGATGGCAGAAGCCCTGCTATTTGCTGCAAGAGGGATATGTAAAAACTTTCCGAGAACTGATGGAGTTGACGGAGTGGGAGAAGTACGGCACTGGTCGAAATGAAAAATGCGCCGATTGCATGGTGCATTGTGGCTATGAGGCATCAGCGGTGGAGGATACGTTTAGTACGATGTCGGGATTTACGCGGACCGCCAAGCTGACGCTGCTGCCTACCTCACGATAGCGGTCATTCGTCAATGGTCTTAGTCAAATGTATGACCAGCGACGATCCTCAACCATGACAGATACCAAAAACCATACGCTGAATACTCCCGGTTCTCTTGAAGGCCGAGTGTTCAAGCCAGCGTCCATGGCCGAAACAACCGAGGCCGTCGAGCTGGCTTTCGACTATCGCGGTGACGTGACACTGGCTCTACGGTCCGGCGAATCGGTCACCGGATATCTCTTTAATCGTCAGATAGCCGAAAACGATTCTTATCTTGAACTGTTTCCCGTTGATCAGCAGTGTCCTCAGCGCATTTCCTACCGGTTCATCGAGAGCATCGCGTTTACCGGCGAAGATACCGCGAACGGCAAGTCCTGGGAGGCTTGGGTCTCGAAGAAAGACTCCGAGCGTCGAGCAGAAGCCGCAAAGATTGAGGCGGTGACGCGCACGAAGGGCTACCTCTAAAGATTCCTCCATTCTTCCTCGGCTGATCCTGATATTCTCGCGGGAAAAATCAGCTTTACATCCAGTGACGCAAGGCTATACGCTTTAACTCGGCCATAATTACAGGCTAGACAAACCTCCTTCTGTGGAGAATGGTTCGCCTTGCCAACAACCAGTCTTCTCCCCGTCCTTTACGCAGAGAACGTTACCTCACTCAGGCCAGCCTTGTCGTTGACAAGACAGAGGCGCTGTGCTAGAAACCCCTGCCCGAGTGTAGCGTGCTCGTTCTCCTGCGGCGTGCAGTCTTCGAAGGAGTGAGCGACGAGTCAGCGACCTAGTTTGAAGCTTGGCAGACGAAGTCACACGGGACTATTTATCCTAGTTTGCTGTCTCGTAACGAACGTGACGTTCCCACCCGTGGCACCAGCCACACATGAAGCGGACCATCGTTTCATGGTGGAGGGTTATGTTTGCGGGCAGGACGGGAAGGGGATTTCGAATACGGATGTTCTCGTCAAAGACACCAGGGTTTCATACGGTCAGGTTGTACGAACGGATGGAGATGGCTACTACAAAGCGACGTTTCATCTGCACAACGACAATCTTGGTGATCCTCTTCTGGTAGAGGCGAGGGGGGAGCAGCAAAACCTTAAAGTTGAATTCGATCCGAAAGATCTAGAGAGTGAACGGAAGATTCGGGTTAACTTTGGAACTGGATGTGAGGCAAGCGGGCCTCCTGCTTGGCTTTGGTGGGGAAGCGGGGCGGTCTTTGCAATAGCTTGCAGTATTATCGGGATGAAGTTTGTCCGTTCTCAGCGGAAGCAGAAACGGATCAAATCGAAATCCCTGGGAAAGAAAAAAACATGATCGCCGATGACGGTCCTTGGGGCTACAAGGTGTCTCGCCGAATCGGTCGATAGGTCGGCGAGGGCCCGTGGTACAAGTTGAAAGGGCGAGTGTAGTCTTAACGCTCTTGCAGGGGGCAAGCGATGCCTCTGCAGAAGCGTTTTTTTGTTTATTTGCCCCTTTCTCGATCGCGTTGCGTCTGGACGAGAACCTCTCTCAATGACAGGGTGATGGATCGTCATGAACATACGGATAGGCTCGATTCACGCTGTCTTGATCATGAATCTCGGACTATTGTCGAGTTGCGGAGAGCAGGGTGGCGAGGGGCCGATCGTGCCACCACCGCCGGCTCCAGCCGAATATGCTGATAAACACATGCCGGCGGATTGGTGGGGAGATGCACAGAAGCTGGAACAAGGACGCAAGCTCTTCCTCGGTGAGACAAATCCTGACGTGAACTGTGCCAGCTGCCATGGGAAGGATGGAAAGCCGGTCAAGGCGGGTGCCACGGATTTCCGAAACCCAGAGCGGATGAAACTCTATTCGGACTCCGTGTGGTTTTGGCGTATTTCCGAAGGAGTGCCGAATACCAAGATGAAAGCCTGGAAGAGCAAGCTCTCAGAGGAAGACCGATGGAAGCTTGTGCTCTATGAGCGAAATTTTGGATTGGCTGGGAAGACCTGGAATGAAGAGAAGAAGCAATGGGAAGATGTCGGCACTAAATGACCGGAGGGTCATGGGAGTGCCGATGTTTCGCATCTTCCGGTTCCGTCCTGTAACTTTATGGGATCATGCGTCCGCCTTCCGCATGCGAATCGAGGTCTCCAACCAGGCTCAGGTTTTTTTTATAGGCTGCTAAGGGATTTCCCTATTCGGTAAGGGTTGGTCAATCTGCGATACTCTGCCGGTCAATAAGGTCGTATGAGACAGTGTCGGCGGCATCAGGCTTTTCTTCCCGGATGGTGACCGAGATTCGGTTTGTAGGCGAATTATTCTGGGCAAGTGTCGTGAGATAGAAAACAAGATTCTTGACTAGGGTCTAAAGTAGGGGGCATCGAGGCATCGTGAAAAAACTGTCGGGCGGTCTCCTGGCTCTCGTTGTGTTGTTCTCGCTGTGTGTGGCTGCTGTCACCAGTGTCTACGCCCAAGAGATTGGGGTGTCTTCGGTGGAGTTTCCGTACACGGGTAATCGGACGGCTGTATGGGTTGTCGCTCAACTCCATATTCTATTTGCCGCGTTTATCCTGGGCGCACCGATCTTCGTCGTCATTTCGGAATGGTTGGGTTATCGTAAGCAGGATCCTCGGTATGATCGCCTGGCTAAAGAGATCACCAAGGTGACGGTCATTCTCTTCAGTATGACGGCTGTGACGGGCGGCTTGTTTATTTTCGTCCTTCTTGCCGCCTACCCGCAGTTCACGACCTCGTTCATCAATCAGTTTTATATGGTGTTCGCAGTATTGTATCCGGCGCTGTTTATCGCTGAGACCATCCTCATGTATGCCTACCTCTATACCTGGGATATTTGGAAGGGTGAAAAGAAGGGGCGCCATATTGCTCTTGGTGTGCTCTTGAATCTTGTCTGTCTGCTCATCTTGTTCGTCATCAACGGCCCCACGTCGTTCATGAACACACCGCCGAAAGCCGAAGGAGTGTCGCCGCAGGATTTCATCGCGGCAGCGACCTTGTGGGATAAGATTGCGAACCAAAGTTGGTTCCCTCTGAGTCTCCACCGAATCGACGGCAACGTGGCATTCGGTGGGTTTATTGCCGGGATGATCGCTGCCTACATGTACATGGGGTCGAAGACGCAGGAGGAGAGAGCCTACTACGATTGGATGGGCTTCGCCGCCATCTGGATCGCGGTGGGTGGGTCGCTCTTGCAGCCGTTTACAGGGCTCTTGTTGGCGTATGAAATGTGCGATTACGATTTTTCATTCTGTCCGTACATGATGGCCGATCAGCTTTCCATGTTTTTTGAAACGCAAGGCATCATGATTGGGCTGCTGTTCCTGGGCATCAACTATTATAGCTGGCTCAGCGTCAAACGAATTGAAGGAGCCGAAAATGTTCGGATGACCATCTTGGCCCCTATCGTCCTCATCGTGTTGCTCCCCGCCACGATGTGGGTGATGGATAAGTTTTGGATTCCCGATCCAATGTCGTTGGCGTTCTTGCTGCCCCTCACGCTATCGCCGTTTCTATTGGGCCGGTTTATTCCCAAGACCGTCTCGGCACGGACCGTCATCAAGATCGGCTTTATCATCATGCTCATCAGCGATGCCGTCTGGCTCACGCCTGCCGGTTTCGTGGCCACCGGCACCGATATGCCCGATGAAATGAAACTGCCGGAAGGGTGGGACTATCTGTCGTCGATGCCGGCAAAACTTTCCGCAATTTTGACGTTGGTGTTTGTGACGGTCGTCAACTTCGTTCTGTATAATCGGACCATCAAGCAAGGCACAATCCTCTGGGGAAAAATCGATTTCGCGGCGCAATTTGTGTTGATTTTTCTGGCGTTCACTTCCACATGGATCATGGGGTTAATGGGGGCGGTGCGGTCGTTGCTCAAGAAATACTTCCATGTCTATAGTTTGGTGTCGGACCTCAGTGCCGAGTCGTTTACTCCGACACTCTCGTATTCGGCCGGGTGGATTACGGCGATTACCGTCGTGTTTATCGCCATCGTCAGCGTGGCTGCGCTGGTGGCTCTTCGGCCGTCCGTCGCAAGGGTACGAGAGCCTGAGGGAAGTCCTGTTCCGATCGCGGCTAAGTAATCACAGCGTGGAGCGCCTACTGAGGCGACGAGAATTCGTATGGGGAATATATTCAAGAAGCTAAGCATCGGGCTGGTGATTGGTGGTGCTCTTATTGTAGTCGGACATTCGCAGGAGCTGCCAATCCCATTCCAAGTGTTGTTCTTCATCGTTGCATTGATCGGGGCGATCGTTTTCATACTGCTTGACGCGCAGCCGATCGGGACGATGAGCGGAGGGAAGTCCCTCTTTGCCGTCATCACATTCTGGATTCTCTTGGTGACCGTCTGTGTTGCCGGCGCATCGCTGTTACCTCAGTTTGACCCTGAGGATGAACGGGCCAAAATCGACAAACTTTTGGGAAAAGAGCGGGCTGCCTCTCAGAAGGGGAAGACCGAAGAGCTGATTGCTCGCGCCAAGGCTCTTGATGAACAGGTGAAAGCCTTGGAAGAGCGACTGAAGGGGTTGGGCAGTGGTCAAGCTGTGGCGACAGCTCCGGCTCCATCGGCTGGAGAAAAGCCTGCTGCGGCAGCCGGCACGGGCGCCGGCGATTTCATGAAGGTGGGCGAGGAGCAGTGGCAGCTGCAAGAATGCTACAACTGCCACAAGTTAAGGGGTGAGGGCGGAAAAAAACGAGGCCCAGAATTGGACAATATCGGCTCATTGCTGACGGTCGACGAAATCCAACAGAAAATCTCGGATCCCAAGAGCTTTATGGCTGAGGGGTATGAGAAGGAATGGACGAAGGGCATCATGCCCAACAAGTTTAAGGACCTCATGGAGCCTAAGGAAATGCAGGCTCTGGCCGCCTGGTTAGGCACCTTCAAGAACGCCTCAGTGAATACCCCCAAGCCGATCAAGAAAAACTAATGTTGCAACCGAAACTGAAATCCAAGGTCCGGTGCACCGACCTCGACATCGGTGAGGTTACGAAAGTCGTGCTCGATCCGCTTTCCCATGAGATCAGCCATATCGTGGTGTCCATGAATGGGAGCGGTGAGCGACAAGTCGCCATGGGGCATGTCCAGGCTGTGACAGACGACTTCGTGCAGTTGCGCGCGCCGTCATCGGATATCCTCGCGTTGCCTCCCTTCAAGCGAGACGATTATGTGACCACGCATGAAGTGGAGATCTCGCACCTCGAGGACAACATCCACGTGACGCCGGGTGAAGTGTTGGTGCCGTTGCCCGATCTCGAAAAAAATGTCAAGCGCCGCACGTTTTTTATGAATTTCACGAATATCATCGGATTCTTGGTCGGCCTGCCCATCGCGTACCCCATTCTCCGCTTTTTGATGAAGCCGATGTATGCGGATTTCGACAACCACTGGTTGAACGTGGGCAATGTCGGCAAGATCAAGCAGGATGACGTCGGCGTGCAGTTCAAGTACAAGAAAAAGGTCAAAGAAGTCTATATGCCGGAGAGCGAAATCGATAAAAACGTCTGGATCCTCCGAGCGACTCCCGAGCTTCTCGAGAGAGTCTATCATGACAAGGACATGGAGTTTCGAGACGCCAAGGGGAAGACGATTTGGACCAACAAGAAAGACATTCCCTATGTGGCGTTCTCCGGTAAGTGTCCTCATTTAGGCTGCGCATTCAAGTGGCGACAGCATAAGACGTTGGGACAAGTGTTTCTCTGTCCTTGCCACCTCAGCATCTACGATGCCGCAGGGAAGGTGCTCGACGGCCCAGCGCCTCGTGCCCTTGACGCATTACCCCTCAGGGTTTCTGCGTCGGGAGACGTTGAGATCATTGACATGGAGTTCAAAGCCGGTACGAAATCACAAATTCGGATCATTTGAAAGCTGGCGGCATGGATAGCAAGCGATCATCATCGACAGTAATTCCCGATCATCGGCCCAGCACGATCGAAAAGCTTGTCGCTTTCCTTGACGAACGCGTCGGTCTCAAGGAAATGCAGGCCAAGATGCTGAATGAACCGATCCCCGGCGGTTCCCGCTGGGCCTATGTGTTCGGATCCGTCTTGTTGTTCATCTTTGCCATGCAGGCCCTGACCGGTATCTTGCTCATGTTCTATTATGTGCCGACTGCCGACCATGCCTATGCCAGTACGCAGTATATTATTCACGATGTCGATTATGGGTGGTTCCTGCTCGGCTATCATTTCTGGGGATCCAGTGCGATGGTCGTCTGTGTGGTGGCGCACATGTCCCAGGTGTTTCTCTGGGGGGCGTACAAGAAGCCACGAGAATTGCTGTGGCTTGTCGGATTGGCCCTGTTTGGTGTTGTGATCACCTTCGGCTTTACGGGTTACCTCTTGCCCTGGGACCAACGGGCGTTCTGGGCGACGACGGTGGGTGTCGAAATCTTGGATAAGACTCCCATCATCGGTGATTTTATCGCCCGCTTTCTGAAAGGCGGACCGACTCCGGGACAGATGACCTTGAGCCGATTCTTTGTCCTCCATGTGATGATTCTTCCGGCGGCGCTCATGGCTTTAGCCGGATTGCATCTGTTCCTGTTTCGCGTGGCCGCTCCTGCGGGACCCTTCACTGGTACGGTGGAGGAGATCAAAGCCAAGACCGACTATTTCTTTCCCCGTCAAATTTGGAAAGATATGGTCGGGATGGCATTCGTCTTCGTAGGGATCTGCGCCTTGGCTCTGTGGGAGCCGGTCGTTTTATTGGATGAGGCGGCGCCGGATCCAGGGGACTACCATCCCGAACCGGAATGGTATTTTCTGTTCTATTTCCAATTGCTCAGGTTGAAACTGTTCGCCGGTGAGTTCGGTCAATTTTTGGGTGCAGTGGCATTGCCGGTCGTCTTCATGGCGTTGCTCGTCGCGCTCCCGTTCATCGACAAGGATCCCGAGCGGAATATTTTCAAGCGACCGATCGCCCTCATCAGCTGGATTGCGATCATGGTCGTGATCGTCTTGTTCACGGTTGCATCCGTGATTAACCGAGAGTTCTTGGACTGATCCTGGTACACGTTTGGCCATGGCTGAAGAACGAGAATCGATGTCGCCAACGAAGATAGGGTTCGGTATCCTGTGGCCTGCCTGCTGGACGGGTATTCCCATTAAGGCGGTGTTTGCGGTTCTTGCCATGACCATGGGACTGGTGCATTTCGAAGGAAGATTCGGTCTCGCCTTTTTAATGCTGTTGGCCAGTCCCGTCACAGTCTTCGCCGCTCCCATCATCATCGCCGTCTTTGAAACGCAGTTCGGTGAAGGGATTGGCCTGCCGCTCATTTTCGGGATGTCCATCCCCGTCGACATTTGGGCGCTGGGATTGGTTGGGCGAACGTTCTTCCTAGAACGGCTTCGGAAAGAACCACCGTACGATGGACTGGGTTTTGCGATCTGGTGGAGGACGGCGCTCATTGGGACCTTCTTTCTTCCGCTTCTCTGGTGGATTGTCAGCCGTGTCACGGAGATTGCCATCACCGCGTCGCACTCGATGGCCGAAATGGACAGTATGAGGCATCTCTTCGGCACCGGCCTTCCCATCGCGGAACGAATCGGTCTTGAGCTCACGATCTGGGGATCCATCTCGTCGGCGGTTCTGATCGTCTTGGCGGTCATCGGGGTTTCCATACTTGGACAAATCATTCGACGGATGGCGGAAAACTCCCGTCCGACGTCTGAAAATTATCAAGGGCTCATCATCCGCTGGGATTTGATGCGCGTGCCGGACGACCAAGGGTTGTTGTTGGCTTCCGTGGCGGGGGTTGGTGTGGTTCTGTCGCTGGTGTTTTGGGGCATACTTCCGGCGACGACTCCGCAGCCGCATGATTGCTGTAAGAAGCCCGAGGTGCACGTCGAACCGGCATTCAAACCGGTCGAATCATTGAACAAGAATGCGCAACGGATCGCGTCACTCGCGGCGCAAGTTGAGGCGATGGAACAGCACAAGGCAGAGACAACAGGTCAGAAAGAAAAGGGCAAGGGGAAAGTCGAAGGTGGAACAGCCAAGAACTCCTCTGCCAAGACGAAACCGTAACTTACGAGGTGATGAGGTGACTGCCACACAACAAGGGGTCGGAACGATTCAACGAGCTTTCCGCGGCATCGGAGGTCACGGCGGGTGGCTCGCGGGTCTCTTGTTGACGGCGGGCTGGCTTGTGCTTCCTTCGATCGGTTTCGCAGCGGAGGGAGTAGCTGCCGGCCCGACTGAGTATCGTGATATCCCCTACATCGGCAGTCGAAATCTGGTGTGGGTCGTCGCACAGTTGCACCTCCTGCTTGCCGGGTTCGTCTTAGGCGTGCCGATCTTCGCGTGGTTGTGCGAGATCATTGCCTGGAAGGGAGGCGAAAAGCGCTACGACAAGCTGGCCAAGGAATTTACCAAACTCCTGACGTCGGCCTATGCGACCACCGCGCTGTTCGGCGGCATTCTGCTGTTTCTCTTGGTGGCCTTCTATCCCAAGCTCATGAATTACTTGACCGATGTTTTCTTCCCGTCCTTCTTACTCTACTGCCTCCTGTTCTTGCTCGAAACCGCCACGCTCTATCTGTATTGGTATGGGTGGGATGCCATGCAGGATGGAGGCAAGAAAACGTTGCATGTGTTTTTGGGGTTCCTCCTGAACTTCTTTGCCTTGTTCATCATGATCGTACCCAATGCCTGGGCCACGTTTCAGGCCAGCCCGGTCGTCATCTCCGAAGGCACCGCCATCGAGCGAGCCTGGGCTGCGACGTGGAATCCGACCTGGTGGCCGATCAACGTCCATCGACTCATCGCCAACGTCGTGCTCGGCGGGTACATTTGCGGAGCCTATGCCGGGGTCCGGTACTTATCGGTCAAGACGACCGAGGAACGGGAACATTACGATTGGATGGGCTATGTCGGCAACTTCATCGGCGTGTTCGGCCTGTTGGCCCTGCCCTTTGCCGGCTACTGGCTCATGCGGGAAATCTACCAGTACAACCAGCAGATGGGCATTACCCTGATGGGAGGATTCCTGTCCTGGCTCTTCATCATCCAAGCCATGTTGATCGGCGTCCTGTTTCTTGGCTCGAACTATTACTTCTGGCTGGGAATTACCTATCGCATTCCCGGATCAGAGGCAAAATATCGGCGGGCCATGCTGCTGATGCTCATCAGCTTGCTGTTTTGTCTCGCCGTGTGGATGACACCGCACTCGCTGGTCGCCAGCATCGAAGAGGCCCAGAAGATGGGAGGGGCTCACCACCCGTTGCTGGGCGTCCTGGGCGTCATGTCTGCCAAAATGACGGTGGCGAACCTCATGATTCTCATTACGTTCATGAGCTTCGTCATGTATTGGCGGGCGGGGAAACAAGACACCGCCGGTTGGGCGAAGCTGGGGAAGGCGGTTATGGGCGCCGTGTTGGTGTTAGCCAGCCTCGCCGTCATCGTCCTCGGTGTGTGGGGGTACTTCGTGCCGGCGATCGTCCGCATCAATTATTTCTCGACATCCCAGGTGCTGATCGTCATCTTCGTCATTCTGACGATCGCGCCGCTGACGGCGCTGTTGCTCAAGAGTGCCAGGACGACGACGGAGATGGTCTGGGGTAGTATGCCTCCGCGCGCCGGGTATGCGCTGGTCCTCAATGCCGTCATGATCATCCTTCTCATGGCGCTGATGGGCTATGCGCGGTCCTCCTCGCGCGTCCATTGGCATGTGTATGGGGTGATGCGTGATTCATCGCCCTATGCCTATTCGCCGGCCCTCGGCAGCGCGTCGTTGATCATGGCCCTCTGCACGTTTTTCTTCTGTATCCTCGTGGCTTTTATCTTCTGGGTCGCCACGATGGGCGATAAGTACAAAACTGCTGCTGGAGCAGGAAAGGCTGAGCTGTCGCACGGCATTCCGGCAATGGCCGGAGGGGCGCCGGAGGAACGGCACAAGACGTAAAGAGAGTTTTGAGTGTTGAATTGTGAGTGTTGAGTGAGAAACCGAACATTCGGCACTGAGTACGAAGAATTTGAGGGCCTATGAGTGAAGTCGCACAACTACAATTAATCGCACTGTCGATCGTCGGGGTCGGGATTCTGATCCTTCTTTTCATCAACGCCACTTTTGTCCGGGTCACGGGGTTCGTCGCCATCGTGCTTGGGTTGTTTTCGCTCACGTGCCTCGCAGTGCCGCAGATGGCGTCCCTGCCTCCGGCGGAGGAAAAGATCGACATCGCGAGTATCAAAACTCCGACCGACATTGCAGCGATCGGACAGACGGTGTTCTTCAGCAAAGGGCAGTGCGCATTGTGCCATTCCATCGGCCCCAGCGAATCCGCCCGTTGTCCGGATTTAAAAGGAATCGGCGCCAAGTTGAGTCGGGATTTCCTCTATGAAAGTCTGACGGATCCTCAGGCCTTCATTTATCACGATTACCGACATGGAGGGGTGCCGAAGGAATATCCGGCGACGATGCCGGCGATCAATAAGGATCCGATCGGGCTCTCGAAGAATGAAATCTTGGCCGTCATCGCATTTCTGCAGCAAATGAGCGGCGAGCCGATTTCCATCAGCCTGACGGATCTTGAGATACCGGGCAAGGCGCCCTCGACGCCGGTCAAAGCAGCGAAATCTTCGTTGGTCGCCGACGCACACACGCAGGAGGGAGGAACGTATGGGCGCGTTAGGTAAGCCGATCATCCTCATGGTAGCCATGTACCTGTTCTTGAAGTTTGTGCTGCCCAACATACCAGGCTCGGCACCCCTTCCCTCCAGCCTGATTTTCCTTTACATCCTCCTGACTGCGTCCGGTATCGTGATCTACGAGACATTGAGCGGAGAATCCAAAGATGCCTTCTGGGGGCCGATGCAACGGTTCCTGACGGGAGAGAGTATCGGAGGCCTGCAGGCCCTTCGCTATGGGGTGCTCATTTTGTTTCCCCTTCTGGTTGGGTGGCAGACCTACGGGAGTACCGCCACGAGTGACCTTCCACCGACGGAAGGCAGAACGATTCATCCCGCGCCGCCCGGAGAATACACCGGTCTCTCGAACCCTGTTCCCAAGACTCCGGAAAATATCATGCAAGGGAAGGGGTTCTATGCGGCATTTTGCTCGCCCTGTCATGGAGGGAACTTTGACGGCAAGGGACCGGCCGCTCGCGGCTTCAACCCTCCTCCCGCCAATTTTGCCGATCCGACCACGATCGCGATGTTGCAAGAAAGTTACTTGTTCTGGCGCATCAAGAAGGGAGGAGTCGGCCTCCCGATTGAAGGGACGCCATGGAAGTCCGCTATGCCTCGCTGGGAAGTGGAATTACCGGACGAATGGATTTGGAAGATCATCATGGGTGAATACGACGGAGCCCATCAATCCCCACGAACATGGGAGTAAGGGGGGGAACAGCGTGGGACGTAGTTGTGTAGGGAGAACGAGGACAGCATGAAACCGGCGAGTCAAATGATGAAGCAGGTTCTGCGCAATGGGTCGGCCGTGATCGCAAGTCTGATCATCGGCGGAGCATCGTTCACGTTCGCACAAGAGAGCGTGGCGGTTCGGGCCGCACTTGTGACCGGTGGGTTACCCCTTGACGATCCGAATGCTGCGGCTTGGAGCAGTGCATCCCCCGCATCGTTTCCGATGTCCCCGCAAGTTCATTGGCCGAACCGCATCCAGGAAGTCACCGTCAAGGACGTGGCTGTCCGTGCATTGCACGACGGGAAACAGGTCGCGTTTCTCCTGGAATATGCCGATCCCACTCAGGATCCGGACGATGGCGCGGCGCTCGAATTCATGGTCGGGGACAAGAAGGCGCATTTTGCCCATGGACAACCGATGCTGCAGGTCGAAGGCGGGCCGGTTAATATTTGGTTCTGGAAAAACAAGGCCGCCAAGGCCGTCGATATGAGCGCGAAAGGCTTCGGCACATTGAAGCCGCAAGCGCATCAAGATGTGAACGCAAAGGGTGCCTATTCGAACGGGACCTGGAAAGTGGTCTTTTCGCGGAATCTCTCGACAGACCATCCGGAAGAAGATGTTCAAATTACGCCGGGGCAATTCATCAGTATCGCCTTTGCGGTATGGGACGGACGAAAAGATGCCGCGGGTGAGCTGGTCGAAAAGGGATCTCAAAAAGCCGTCTCCTCCTGGTGGTATTTCCGAGCCGATGCACCGCCGGACTATTCCAGCTATATGTACGCGGCTGTTGCCGCCGCATTGGCCTTGGGATTTCAGTTTGTCCTGATCAGAAAACTCAAGAAAGGGCAGTGAGCATGAAGGCGGCACGGTTGGGTGTCATTGGATTCGTGGTTGGCATAGTGGGGGGCGTGGCCTTGATCACGGGAGGGTGCGCGAACGAACAAGAAAAGCGGGGGCACGATCTCTATACACACTATTGCAGTGACTGTCACGGCGAAAGCGGCAAGCAAAACCAAGGGTTTAATTGGGCGGCTATGCCGGACCCGAAACCGAAAGATTTGTCCAACAAATCCGAAATGGGCACGTTCAAGGACGAGGAGCTCTTCAATACGATCTCACGCGACATGCTGGACACCAGCGAAGAGGGTGGCGATCCGATCGGAGACGACGACTTTGCGGTTCCGACAATGCCGACGTTCAAATATACGTTGTCTGAGGATGAAATTTGGGCGATCGTCGGACACGTGCGTATGCTGCACGGGATGAAGATGGAGTTTAATGTCGCAGCACGCAAGACCTCGCTCGAAGAAGGGCTGAAAGCCGCCCAGGCCAAGTTTGACCAGGCCAAGCAGGCCTATGAAGCGGCAGAGAAGAAAGCCAGCGAAGAAGCGGAGCGGAAGAGTGAGCAGTTGAAGAAAGACGTGGATGTGGATGAATCCGCCTATGCGGCCGAGCAATCGGCCATGGTCCAAGCTAAAAAAGAGCTGGATGCGGCACAGGTTGCACTGAACAACTTCTCAACAAGACCGGGCAAAGGGCTCAGTATCCCAAGGCCGGATCTGACGGTCAAGCCCCTGGAAGCTGCCAAGTTGGTCGATCGCGGGAAAAGGCTCTACGAAAATAAGTATGGCTGTAACGGTTGCCACAATCTTGCCGGTGAGGGCGGCAAGATCGGTCCGGCCTTGGATCGAGCGGGGTTTCGGCTGAACGCGACATGGATCTACCGCTGGCTGAAGAATCCGCAAGCCATGGATTCGGCAACGCGCATGCCGGCATTGGGGCTGAGTGATGCAGACGCAAAGGCCGTGACCATGTATGTGTCGACGTTACGCGCTCCCAAATCAGAACCTCTCGCGGAGAAGCCGGTCGAAAAGCCTTAGACCAACACGCCTGCGAGGAGTCCTGCGAGTATCGCGACACCGACCCACACGTGCTTCCTGAACATGTCAAATGCGTGAGTCGGTGTAATGGGCCTTCGTAGACGGCCGGCCTGAAGCAGAAAAAATATCGCCACGCCCAAGAGATCCGCATAATAGGGCCATCCCAGTTGAGCGAACCACCCGGCTGCCGTCAAGAACGCCACCATGATGCCGAACGCCAAGCCAACTCCTTGATGAACGGCAGGCCCGAAGTAGAGGGCGGCTGATTTGATTCCAACGCGTCGATCATCCTCTTGATCCTGGATCGCGTAGATTGTGTCATAGGCCACGGCCCAGGCGATAGTCGCTCCAAAGAGACACCACACCGGTGCATCCAATTGCCCTCGCACCGCGGCCCAGGCCATGACCGTTCCCCACCCAAACGCGATGCCAAGCATCGCCTGCGGGATATGGATCCATCGTTTGGAGTATGGGTAGAGGGCTGCGAGAAAGACCGCGACCGGGGCGAGCCATGCCACGATCGGCTGAAGAAAAAACAGGAGGCTTGCCGCCAGGAAAAGGAGCACACTGAGCAGCATCACCGCATGGCGCCGCGATAACTCACCTGAGGCCAAAGGACGAGTTTTGGTACGAGTGACCTGCCGGTCGAACGATTGATCCGCCAAATCGTTCATGATCACTCCCGCGCTCCGCATTAAGAACGATCCGCCGATGAAAATGGCTACTAGATGAGGTGGAGGAATCCCCTTGGCGGCCAGTACCAGCCCCCACATCGTGGGAAGGAGTAAGAGATAGGTCCCGGTCTGATTCGGCAGCCGGATCAATCGTGCCAGAGCAGGCCAAGGAATCCCCCAGGAAGCCGAAGATGACACGGCGGGACTTGACATGACGCGACCTTAGCCCACAGGAAACAGGCTGTCAATGCGTCTTCCCCCCGGTTGTGACGCCAATGCGAATTCGGTATAACCACAAGGTGAAGAGCTGCAACCCATGCTGAGCGTCCATTTCCCGCCATGCCGTCGCTTCGTCTCATTCTGTATGGTGCTGGCACTAACCCTGTCTGGTGTCGGCTGTTCCTTACTCAAGCGGGGGAAGGAGCCGGTCGGTTCCCAACCGATTCCATTGACGCCGGTGATCTGGTTCTCACCCAGCGTCACCACAGCTGAGGTGCCGTACCTCGATGGTTGCGGCGAGACGAAATCGGTTGCTCTGGCTGACGCGCTTGTCACCTCCGTCCCTAAGAAGTTGACGGACGTCTTTACCGGTGTCACGGCTCAGAGCCGGACTGATGAAACCATCGCGTCCGACGGCGTGATTGAGGTCGGGGTAGGACTGAAACGGATCGAGCTTACCGTTCCCAAGCAAACGCCGGGAACCTATCCGGCGACGGCGACAGTGGGAATTGAGATGGTGTTTTTGGCGAGAGACGGAACGTTACTCTTCAGTAAGAAGCTCGAAGGTACCGGGCGTGGTACGGTGACAGTCGAGGAACAGTCGTGCCGGCCAGCCGGCGTGGAAGCGATTGTTCAGGACGCCATCGACTCTGCTATCAAGGGGTTGGCTCAGCAGATTGCGCAATCGGTGCAGATCCGAGAATACGCCGCTCAAAGAGACACATGGGTCCCGATGGCGGCGCCTCCACGTCCCTCTGTGACGGCGCCGACAGCGGAGACCGTCACGTCGAATCCCCCGGTGGTCGACACGGAGGTGCAGCAACTATCGGTCGCTTCGACTGCTCCGGCCGCGCCGGCGCAACTGAGTTTTCGTGCCATCATCCGGGATGAAAATCGAGACCAATTCCTTCAGTCGGATGAATCCCTCACGATCGAAATCGAAGTGAAGAACGAGGGAACGGGAGAAGCAAAAGACGTGACGGTCGCGGCTGAGGGAAAAGCCGAGCTGGCCGCTTTGTTCCCCACGGAAGTCAAAATCGGCAGCCTCCGACCGGGGGAGATCAAACGCACCTCGATCACACAACGGGTGACGGCGTCCCAAGAACATCTTCATGGAGAATTGACGTTGAACTTAGGGACGACCAGTCCGGTGGTGATCGTCCCCCCGCCCAAGGTATTTAGTTTTGGGATAAAACCCAAAGTCATCGACCAGGCGATGGTTCCGGATGTCGACAATATGCCGAATTCTCTGGCGGCGTTTACTCAGCCGAAAGCCGTCATTATTTCGATCGGCATCGGGACGTTTCGCGACGAACAGGTACCGGCGGTCAAGTATGCCCGCCATGATGCGGAAGTCATGGCCGAATATTTGCGGACCATCGGCGGTGTCCCAGGTGAGCGCATACGAATTTTGCTCGACCGACAGGCTCTCATACGGGATTTGGAAGACACGTTTGAGCGATGGCTTCGGAAGCAGGCGGACCGGGACACTGTTGTCTATGTGTTTTTTGCCGGACGAGCGCTGGTAGAGGGCGGGAGCGGCGCGATCTCGCTCGTGCCGTATGACGGCACCCTGTCTGGCGCGCAGCTCTATTCCCTCGTCCGACTGCAGGAAGTGCTCTTCCGACTTCCGATCCGACGGGCTATTCTCATGTTTGACGTGTCGATGGATCCCTCTCCAGGCGTCGGTCTTGCCGACATCCCATCGCCTGCCTGGGAATCTTCTGTGAGCGAGGCCAGGAAAGATGTGGAGATGTGGATGGTGGGCAATCGAGGCCTGCAGGAAGCCCATGCGTATGACGAAGGCAAGCACGGATTGTTTACGTACCATCTCCTCAGGGGGTTGCAGGGTGTTGCCGATGTGGATCGAGACGGGACGGTCATCGCCGGCGAACTTTGTACCTATGCGCGAGGGCAGACGGCGCTGGTGGCTCGTGAACAATTCGGGAACAAACAAGATGCGCTCTGTGTTCCAGGAATCGGACGGGAAGGCATGGTGCGCATACATCCGGTGGCGAGAGGCAATAACCCAAAGCCGGTTCCGATGCAGAAACAACCGAACCTTCCCGCCGACTCATCAGGACCGGCTCCCAATCCGATGCAGGTTGGGCCATAGATGAGGCGAGCCGGCCTGCTTCATTGACAGTGCTCGCCGCTGGCCGCTATCATGCCGGACAAGGTCCAGTCCAGGCTTCGTTCCGTCTCACCAAGGTGCCGGCGTAGCTCAGTTGGTAGAGCAGCGGTTTCGTAAACCGCAGGTCGCCCGTTCAATCCGGGTCGCCGGCTCCAGAAATTCCCATGTGATTTCGGGTAGTTGCACATTCGTCCCGGTCTGTGGATTCTGTGCATAAGGGCGTTTCTGCTACCACTCTGCTACCATTTGCTACCTCGGTCACAAATCTAGCCGATCCAATGCAGCAGGGCTTTTTTCTTCAACCATCGACCATAGGTCGAGACCGTCAGTTCAATCGTCGCATGGCCTAGTTGTTCCTGCACGTATACGGGGCTGACGCCCTCGGCCAGGAGAATGCTGGCATATGTGTGCCCAACTTCTTGTTCGCTATCTGCCAGGAATGGATGAAGTCCCATAGGATACTGTGTGTCACAATTCGTCGGCCATGCCGTCTGGTACAGGGAGGCGGCTCTTTGCGCTCAGAACGTATTGGCCAGATGCCCCGCACGCATACCTTGCACAAGCTTGTAATAATGGTAATGCATCGCACAGTTATGGAGGTATTCGGTCATAAAACTCGGCGCCACGCCTGTTGTCAAGGCACGCCACGCCCGTCGAACGTACTCGAGGCGCAACCCCTTCTCCTTCACATGACTGAATAATCTGTACGCGAGCACGGTGGCAATCACAGCCTGCACTGCTTCGTGCTTCACACGCATCCATGGATACCGTGTCTTATATTTATCCATGCCCAGTTGTCCATGGGTCAGGTGGCCTTCGAAATTCAGCGCTTCGATCCGTTCAAAAAACGCCGCGGGCTCATAGATTGCGTGCATCACATCGATATACCCATCTCGGAGTTGGCCACGGGTCAAGTTGAGGGGAATCACGTTGGTGCCAAACTCCGACACATCCGTTGGGTCGAGGCGCCCTGCTTTGGCGAGTCGGTCGTGCAAAGGCGTTTTGGGGATGGCGCTGAGCATCCCGATCATGGCATGGGGAATATGCGCATCGGTGAGAAATTGGCGCTGCGCCTGAAAAATCCCGTCATCATCGTGATCGAAGCCCACGATCATGCCGCAGGTGACCTCAATGCCGGATTGTTGAATTCTCCGTATGCGCTCCAGCATGCTCCCGGCACTGGGCCTGACATTCTGATGCTTCTTCGTCTCTTTGAGGGACGCTTCATTGGGAGTTTCAATGCCGATAAAAATGGCTTCAATGTTGGCATCCGCCATGAGACGCATCAACTCGTCGTCTTCGGCAAGGTCGAGCGTCGCTTCCGTAAAGATGCGAAAGGGGTATCCGTGGCGTTCTTGATACTGAATGATGTCTCGGAGGATGCCTTTGATGGCATGCTTATTCCCGATAAGATTATCATCGACGATGAATACTTGGTACATGTTCAGCTTACGGAGACTGTCTAGCTCCGCGAGGACTTGTGCGCTTGTCTTGAGTCTCGGGAGCCGTCCGAAGGTGACGATAATGTCACAAAATTCGCAGGTGAAGGGACAGCCTCTGGAGATTTGAATGCTGGCGTGGAAATATTTATCCATTTGTAACAGGTCGAAGCGCGGCGTCGGCACGCGAGTCATATCCGATTTCGTCAGCTGCTCATAGCGCCGGGTCCACCGATTGTCCTGCCAATCCTTCAAGAAGGCCGGCCAGGTGTCTTCGGCTTCACCGACAAAAATAACGTCCGCCAAGTCACCGAAGTAATCTTCCTGCACGGTAACCCAGGGGCCACCGACCACCGTAAAGTAGCCACGCTGCTTCAGTTCACGCAGAATCTCTTTCATGCGTGCCCGTTGCACGACCATGCCTGTGACGCCGACAATGTCCATGTCCGCTAACGCGTCATAGTCGATAGGCTCGACATTTTCATCGATCAATCTCACCTCATGCGCCTGTGGGGTCAGCGCGGCGAGGAGCGGCAGCGCGGCCACGGGCGTGTTGGCGCGTTTCCCGACGATCGGCATTACATGCTCGTGCCCCCAGTAGGACACATCAAAACGAGGATTAATCAGCGCAATGCGCGCCGTACGCGCGGGGCTGCCGGTTGGATGGGCATCGGTTTCTCCGTATATCGTGCAAGTAGTCGCCTCATCTGCTTTCATCACGAGTTCGCGCATGTGCACCAACTTTCTACGTGTGTTGCGTAATGTTTAGAGATGATCAATTGAAAGATCCTATACAACTTGTGAGGATGAGTCACTAAGATATTCGCCCATAAGTGGATGACCGGTGGAAAGGCGGTTGCAAGGAATTCATGCGGAGTCGGTGCTGCTCTGGATGCCATGGGGATGAATCTACTCTGCAAATTATGGACCGCAGTTAGCACAGGATGGGACGCATAAGAACAATCAATCGGCGGTTATCAGTCCCAGCTCGATCAAACTCTTGCCTGCCGCGACGACTGATTCTCTTGCGGGCCGAAAAACAATGCCAGTTAAGGCTGTGACATACGCAGAATCAGCAATTGGGTGCAAATCCAGATCCGCCAGGAGTGTTCGAATCGTCGGGTCAAATCTCGCCATTAACTTCACTATAAAACTTGGCAAGTTCAAACGAGGAATACGTTTCCCATGGACACCTAGCTCTGCACGCATGATTTCGGCTATTTCTCTCATTGAGAGCGTGTCTGAGGCGGCAAGCAGACGTCGCCCTGCGACCTCGGCATTGGTCATCGCGTGCACATGAAGCTTAGATAAATCGCGAACATCAACAATTGGATAGGCGGTCGAAGGCAGCGCCGGATATGCTCGTTTTAGGATAAGCTCCAGCATAACCAAGGATGCGCTGATATTGCGGTCAATGGCAGGCCCCATGACCATTCCAGGATTAATAACTGTAAGGATGTTTGTCTTCTTTAATGTTTCAACGAAATCCCAAGCCGCACGTTCAGCCCGTACTTTAGAAACCGTATAAGCAGAAAGTACAGGCAACTCAGGATCCGTCCAGTCACATTCCCTCACGGTAAAATTCTTCAACCGTTTATTTCTGTACACCATGGTGTCAAGTGAGGATGTCAGGACGATTCGCTCGACGCCGGCTCCGTTGGCCGCCGCTATGACGCGCAAGGTTCCGTCTCTGGCGATCGGGACGAGCGTTTCGCGATGTGCGGGATTTTCTAGGGGAACCGGTGAAGCAATATGTTGAACAAACCTGCAAGAGTCCATCGCAGCATCCCAACCGGAACTTTGAGCCAAATCCGTCACAACACAAGTGAGTCGAGATACGTCTCCACCGGCGCGGGCGATCGATTCTTTCACGGTTGCTTCTATTTCTTTATGTCGAACTGTGCCACGCACAAAGTACCCGGATTTTAAAAGCCTTACAGCGACCTGTTTCGCGATAAAACCATTGATGCCGGTCACAAGTACCTGATCGTTCATTGTCCGTTTTCCATTGTCGTCGAATGTTTTAAAACTTTTTGCAAGATGTGGGTACGGCAGGTGATCATGCGGCTCGAACCTATCTCAAAATTGTTGAAGCAGCATGGCGATCGATGTGAGCTGCATAAAGCCTTGGACGTTTGAGGCGACATACTCCCACCGGATTAGAAGCGCCGCTTCCAGTACCACCAGGCAAAAAACCTCTCGATGAGTCAGACACGTTTCAATATAAAGTGCTAATTCGCACTGCACACTCATACTGCATGCGCACGGATCGCCATGCCATAAGAGACAACGCTGCACTTCCTACAAGTTCTATCTTTGTAATTTCTATGCATCATCGCACAACAATCTCGATCTACGTTTGTCCTGGTATAGGGGGATGAGAATCTCGATCGAGGTGCAGCGAGGTACAGAATGTGCCTATTGCTCAAAGCCATCTTATGCTGCAGTTCGGTATCTACGGGCAGATAACCTTCAAAGCCAATCCCCGGATAGCTTGGAAGGCATGAATACACTGCTGAGTTTCAAACTACAGATGGTTCGTCGGAGCAGCACGTTTTAATTTTGAGATAGGTTCTCGCCTCCCATGAAATTATGCTGAAATCCATGGCAGGCTCTACTGGAACACTCCCACAGGTTTATCGAAGATCTCTCTCCTGATCGCAGTCTGAAGGCGGTATATCTAGGGCAGGGAACAATATGAATAACGAGACGGATCTTTTTGCCAAATGTCAGACTTTTAAAGATGCCAAACGCGTTCAAGCTGCAGGGGTTTATCCATTTTTTAGACCGATTGAGGCGACTTGTGGATCTGGGGTAATCAGCCATGGCCAGCGTCGGGTGATGATCGGATCGAATAATTATTTGGGACTGACACATCACCCCCGTGTTCTTGCCGCAACCAAAGCCGCAATTGATCATTATGGAACGGGCTGCACGGGGTCTCGTTTCCTCAACGGCAATCTCGTCCTTCATGAACAGCTTGAGCAAGAGCTTGCCAGTTTTCTCGGCAGAGAGGCTTGCTTGGTTTTTTCGACGGGATTTGCTGCCAATCTGGGAAGTATTTCCTGCCTCGTCGGCCGCAAGGATGTCATTTATTGCGATCGTGAAAACCACGCCTCTATCATGGATAGCACGCAGTTGGCGATCGGCGATACCATTAAATTTCGCCATAATGATATGGTGGATTTGGAACGTCTACTGGTCAGTACCCGCCAAAAATATCAGGGCGCATTGATTGTCGCCGATGGCGTATTCTCTATGTCCGGCGATATCTTCAAGCTCCCCGCAGCGGTCGCGTTGGCTAAAAAGCATCAATGTCGTTTGTACATTGATGACGCACATGCTTTGGGTGTCATGGGTCCAAAAGGCCAGGGCACCGAATCTCACTTCAACATGCTGGGCGCAGCAGACCTCGTCATGGGAACCTTTTCCAAGTCGTTTGCCTCGATCGGAGGTTATGCCGTCGGCTCCGCCGAGGTGATCCATTATATCAAGCACAAAGCTCGCTCGTTCATCTTCAGCGCGGCAATGCCGCCTGCAGCGGCGGCCACGGCTCTGGAATGTCTCAGGATCGTGCAGGAAGATCCGTCTCGGCACGCTCGTCTCTGGAGTAATGCCCGTAGGATGAATCAGGGATTACGTCAGATGGGTTATAACACATTGGATAGCTGTACTCCGATCATCCCTCTCGTTATTGGGGATGATGATACGGCATTTCAATTTGCCCAGAATCTTTATGATATGGGTGTATTTGCCACGCCGATAGTGCATCCTGCAGTTCGAGAGTGCGGTGCGTTAATTCGTACAAGCTATATGGCTACCCATAGTGATGAAGAACTAGAATATGCGCTCAATACTCTTCACCTATTGGGTAAGAACTTTGGAATCATCGGCAAGCATAGTCGCCAACCAAAACCGGTCGCCCTACTCCTCTCTTCGAGAAGCCAGGGACACGGGCCGCTTACTGACAAAGTTTGAAGCGGTTCAAGTGGGCATCAGAACGTCTTGGCGGGTTCATCACGGACAAGGACGTATGCCGGTTGCATTGAAAGGGGGTGAAAGCAGAAACTGGAGCTGACTCGGGAACTAACCGGTTAGCCCCCCACCTTCTCTGGACTAGGGTTAGCCTTATTGGTCGAAGTATGTCTTTGATGACTATAACAATGATCGAGGAACGACAATGGATTGAAGGCCACCTGGTCGTAATTCTGGCCTATCTAAAGAACAAATTTCCAAACTACACGATTACGGAGAAATCCGCTCCGAGCATGTATCACATGTTCATCGTAACGAGTGTCGAATTGAACGTGACGCACATGCTGAAGGTGATGTGGCCGCGACTTTCAGACCGGAATAATACTCCGGCGAAGACCCAAGCTGCATTGGATATGGACGATGTAGCGAGTGGGATGATTCAAGCAGGCGGCAACTATTTTCAGTGGTGACGATGGCCTGATGCCCGCAATGGCTTCTACCTGCGGACCTTTGTGACACGACAGGTTAGATCGCTTCTGGCCTTTCCTGGTGGATCGTTTCTTGTCATCAGTACACGCTATTCAGCGGGTAAGCTTTCTCCTGTGTCTTGTACAGCGCGGTGGTCGGGAACGATGACCACGCGGTCGCTTACCGTCTCCTCCATGACGAACAGCATTCGTGCATTAAAGCTGTGCATCCCACCCATGTCTATTTTCTCCTGGTGCTACAAAGCCGAAATGGGACCCGGTATTCCCCTTGCACGATTCCATTTTGCTTGAGAACATATATCTATACCAATGATGAATCATCGGACCGTGGAAGAGGGAAATGAGGCGAGATGGCGCAACCGCAGATGGTGGTGTCTCGCCGTGCTATTGGTGGTATTCACCGGCTGCTCGTTCACGACCACCGCCTATCGACATGCCGACCGACTCATCCTTTGGAAAGCCGACCATTACTTCGACCTCACCCGTGAACAGCGTCAGGATCTGACACAGCGCTTGACGCCCTTACTCGACAGACATCGTCACGAGGCTCTCCCGCAGTATGAAGCCTTCCTCCAAGGGGTCCGTCAACGGGTCGAGCGAGGACTCACTGGCCCGGATGTCGACTGGGCTTATGCCACCTATGATTGGCTCCGCACCGATCTCTTCGATCGTGTCATGGCGGACAGCGCTGCCTTCCTTGCCTCAATCGAGACCCGCCAGGTGCGTACGTTCGAATCGGCCTTGCAGAAGGACAATGCCAAAGCCACGCGCTTCGTCCACACACCTGCGCCGGAGCGGCTGAAGGAGCGGGCTCAGACCACCCTGGATCTGGCGAAAGACTGGCTGGGGCCTCTGACCAAAGAACAGAAAGCCCAGATCCGCGAGTGGAGCCTCATGCTCCCTGATGTGGAACCGATGTGGGTTGCCTATCAGCAGCAACGCCGGCAGGAGCTCGTGACTCTCCTGCATCAGTCTCGGACTCCCGAACGGCTCGTTCGAGCGCTCCGTTCTATGTTTATATATCATGATCAAGCGACTCCCCACTCCTATCAAAACGCGATTCGCCACATGCGGGAGAATGCCAAAATCATGGCCCTGGCCATCGATCAAAGTATCACTCCTGACCAGCGCCGCCATGCCGTTGCAAAACTCCAACAGCTCATCGACCAAGTCCACGAGCTCCAGATCGGGTAGTCGGCAATCGATACGCTCACGCATTCCCTTCTCACTCCTGTGCTCCTCACCAATCTGAACACTTTCCACCAGAACATTCCATGAGTGGAGAACTGCCGGATCAGGTTCCGCTCGTTCCACCGTGAAGGCACGGTATGGTCTAAAGGGGGGAAGGTGAGGCGAGATTCAGAACCGAGGAGACCCGCCTTCCGAATCTTTTCCACATAGATGAAGTCCTTCGGCAGTTGACCGAAATATCGGACGACAGTCAATCTTATCCGGGTCAAGATGGATGGTCTTCAGACACGGTTCAATGGCCGGTGGCAATACCAGCACGGTATCAATGTCCTGGGCATAGCACGAAAGTTGCCCGGCATAGTTCCCCACGGCAAGCGCGAGGGCGTCGATGGGACTGTCCGCGACCTCTTCCAAGGTCTCAAGGTTGAGGTCGTCGAGTAGGTTGAGCTAGGCTCGAAAAAGTGGACGCCTTCAACCCATAATCTGAGGTCTGGAGGTGGGGGATGGACCGGTTACCGCGACGGAAGTATACGAAGAAGTTCCGGGAGCAAGCCGTGCGGATGGTGTGCGAGCAGGAGCTGACCAATAATCCTGACTGGCGGAAGCGAAGATTCAGGATTGGAGCGAAAAGGCGTTCTGCCTATTGACACGTTTGAAGGCCGCGGTTTTGATTCCAGGAAATAACACTAGGCCGCCTTCTCGGCAAAGAGTTGATCCGTACAATGTGATAGATATTCGCTGATATCTACTCTGCCGGCCACCACCTTTTCTCTCCCCATTCCCTTGGATATGCACACATAAGGTAGCTTTCCCAACAACCGCAAGAGGTTGTCCTAGCTCTTGTCCTCCAATCCAATGTGTAAACTCTTCCATATGAGGTCAGCGAACATTCACGCAAAAGTTTTTGAGGTGCTCCCGCATTTCAGCTCATGGACAATCACTGTTCCTGGAACGCCACAAGCCGCATTCCACTATTGTATTAAGAGGAATCAATTCCTCAAGGCGCCATGAGCGTATCAAGAGTGGCATTGAACACACATTCACTCAAACTATCAAAATCACTCAGGCATGGGGTTTACGCTGCATTTTCGGACATTTTGATTAGGAATAGCAGTACCTGCAGGTGATACATGGGAAAGAAATAGCGACGAAAAGGGATACCCATGAGGATACTTTTTGCTAGTGTAATGATGATTACGTTTGAAACTTCAAGCGCTCTTGCCGGTATTGTGACCAAATGTGAAAGCCCGGCCGGATACGCTTATTACTTCAGTGGCGCGTTGGTTCCGCAGGCTAAAGCGGGATGGAAGAGAGACGGTCTATCGAAGGGACGTTATTTTGTTACTCGTGATGCTGCTGGTGGATACGATATCATGTTCACCGATGCCCTTAATCGAACCATTAGCAGCAGGGAAGATGGTGGACACATAGTTGAAGTTTCCCAATCAGATGACCATCTCATTCTAATTGTTACCTATCCAGGGATAAAGGTGGAAACCTGGTATTTCAATATAGATCGCATGGGAATTGGGAAACTCACAATATCTCAAGCCAAGTACCAAGGCGATGCATTTGTTCATAAACACAGTCTGATGATGGCCGTCTGCTCACGATAGCAAGAGCTCCGCCGGAAAACACAGTTCACCGATTCACCTCCGCCGCCTCCCCACAGTAGCGTCCGCTCGAAACGGCGGACGAGAATTGAAACGCAAGCTGATGCTGCATCATTAGTCGGCAGATTTCGCCGAATCCATCCTCAACATCTGGATGGGACACGCATCCTTGCAACCGCCTTGGAGTATATCTCCGATGGCCATCCATCTTGCTCTTTCAATCGAGGAAATACAGCAAGCCTGAAGACGTCCTACTTCCCTCAACCCACTGAGAGCCGGATCGCTCCATCTCCTTTTCTACCCTTTGTGATTTTAGGGTGATGTTGGCACGTCGCGGCGCACCCCAAGGCGAAGAACGAGCCCAGCGCTGTGAAAAGTCGAGTGCGATTAACAATCCTCTATTGCATTCTTCCTAGAAGTGCACGGCCAGCCCTCCCACGAAGTGGCTCGCACTGTAGTTGCCCTGGATGCCGGACTGGATACCATAAGCCCGAGCAAAGTCGAAACCGGCATGGTTAAACTTATATTCTCCGAAGATTGCCACGTTCCGGTGCACGAAATATTTCGTACCGGTCAGAAAATTCACCCCGACTTCACCGAGATCACTGCTCTTCCCAGTTACATTGGACGTCTGAGTAAAGAATATCGCCGGACCCACTCCGGCATATACTTGGAGTGGGCACCTTTCGTTCTCGTCCTCCGGCGACCACCCATCATAATGCTGGCCATTCTTTTCGTAATGCCGACCATACTCATCGTAGGTGGCATTGCGGGTGCGATCGTAGTGCTCACGATTGTCCTCCCGGCAGCCTAGTCTTTTCCTCGCAATAACATTGAAAGCCAACGTGGTCACACGAAGGTTGGAGCCAATCAAGCCGTCTTGCTGCTTCAAATGCGGCGTAGTATTAAATCCTTCCACTTCAAAACCCAGCCAATTCAATCGCGCAGGGAGGAAGTAGCCGGCTTTCATCCCGTATATCACCGAGTTGGCCGTATCGAAGTTGCCTATATTTTGCGTCGCCAGCGTTCCTATTCCATTGACGTTCGAGAAACCCTGCCCCAATGTAAACCCGCCGAAGCCGGCCACATAGAGCTCGCCCTCATATCTTCGCTCCACGACACGTTCTTCTACCACGACTCGACCGGGCGCCACGCGCTCGTCTACGATTACTTCACGTGGCACCGAGCGTCCTGGGTCCGGATCGACTCGAGGCAACTGATCGGGAACGGTTGTCTGCGCATACGATAACGTGACACTCGTCAGTATGCCGAGTATTCCGAGGACGACACTTCGTCTCATCGCTTTCATAAACAAGCCTCCGGGTAAAATGTTTAGTGCCGCCTGGAAGCTGCAATATATGCGCCCTAATGCGTACGGTAATTTGTTATGCTGCTGTGTTGTACAAGTAAGCCAGCATTTGCATGGGAATTCCTGCTATTTGCTATTGGATCTGGAGAATGAGGAGCCGGTCTGGCATATTAGAGCATGAGATACCTTGCAAGACATGGCGGGACAGAACGTCCGGCTCGCGCACAATGTCGAGGCAACTTAGGCGCATACGACTGAATGTCGTCCGGCCTCTCTTTGAATGAAGCCGTTTCACTCCTCCTCTTCTTCTTGTGCCTTCCCTTAATTATTTAGTGTCGCTCGGACTTTTCCGGACGAGTCGTCGCTATACTTGATGGCGACACGATCGAAGTCTTGCGCAACCGGACCACTGAACGGATTTGCCTCACTGGTATCAATTGCCCTGAGAAGAAACAACCGTTCGGCCAACGAGCGAAACAAGCGACCTCAACATTAAGCTTTGATCAATACATTCACAGTGCCGGTAAGGATCGATATGGGCGCACGCTTGGGACGGTGGAGCTTATAAGCGGGACGAACCTGAACTATGAATTGGTTCGCCAAGGTGGTACTGATGATATTGGAAGTATGCGCCGGATGTTCCTCGCGGTCTAGAGATGCGGGCCTGAAAGGCTTATGGGTGGATCCGCCTCCGGTGCCGCTATGGAAATGGCGGAAGCGGAGGAAACTCACTCTTCAAGAGAAACGATCGCGGATGTTGGCGGATGATGAAAGGAGTCTGAAAGTCTCTTAGGTTGGCCTCGCATCATTGAGAGTCGCTGGCGGTGAATCTACTTGCCCTCACCTTCCGTATAGTCAGATGATCCCGTGTCCCCGGATGAAGCCGTGCTTCCGCTCGACCCTTGCTGCCAGATCCGGGGCCCGAGCCAGAGTCGTTTCCCTCAGCCGATCCTCAAGCAAGCCCAATACGGGAACACACATAGGGCCAGGTCAAATCGCACCTTCCGAGTGGGAAAATGAAATTTGAGAATGGTCGCACCAAATGAATAATTGTACTTAGGCATGATGGCTCGTGCATTTGCACGATTCAATCAAGGACACGAGAACGAGTGGTGGGAGAGGAATGGGCGTGGCTAGTGCCGGGTGGATCATGTAACCTCGCTACAGCCACATGCTGCGTGGATTGTCGATAGCTAGAGACAATGACAGATTGACATTGACACCAATAAAGTATACGGGCGCCAGCAACAACTAGACCGCTCTCATTGTCTCGAAGCGCAGTGATCGCTTGCGCAACCCAGTGGGATTTACCTGCGCGGTGAGATCGATGTGAATGGCCACCGTGTCTCCCTTAAGGCGTGTCGGGACCTGCTGATCCAAGACCATGGCAATGCCGGCGGTATAGGTACGAATATCATCCCGCGTCCGGTCCGCATTAGTGACTTTAGTGACTTCCGTGGCGCTTTCGATGTAGGTCGCCACCTGCTCCCAGCACCTCGCGCTTTGCTGCTTCTACGGTCCCCGGCATCGGATGAATCAGTATTGCCGGAGCCTTTATCATACGGGCTGAGCTCTCCAAGGCATTCTCCCAGTTCACGATGAAGGTGCCCTGCGCGACAATACCCCCCAACGGAGGTTCCAAGGTTTATCTCGATATTGGTAATTGGACTCTTGGGCTCCGGAATTGGCATGAAGGACGCCACTGATCCGATTCTCTGAGAGGCCGGAGGTAACTTCGTGTGGAGTGCAATGAACAAGTATCAGCCCATTCTTTAGAGATGGTGAAGGAGGACGAGAGAGTATGCACAATGAACATCATTACGCTGAGGGAACGGGGGTCGAGACGAGATGGCCCGCATTTCTGGCGGGGGCATTGATGGGGGTGGGCATGGGACTGCTCTTCGCTCCTCACGCCGGCATAGAGGTGCGCGCGCGATTGCGCGACTCCGCCAATCGCGCAAAAGAGGAGATCCGGAATATAGCGCAAGAGGTATGGGAGACCGCTATGGAACAGGGGAAGGAATATTATGACAAGGGGGAAGAGGTCTTGCGGGATGCTGAACGGTCGGCAGGGGAATTCGCAGAGCGAGGACAGGAGGCGGTGAAGGATGCTGGTCGTTCGGTCAAAGAATCTGCCAAACACACACAAGACATGGCTCATGAGCTAGAGCGCTCTGCCTCATAGGTGCCTTCCGTCGTTCGGACCTCGGCAATGTCGATATGAACGTAGCCGATGGGATATGTCTGGAATGTCTTCTTCGGTTGCTTGTCTCCAGTCACTTTCAGGTAACCGGCTGATCCCGTGACGCTGCAAGCACCGATGCCATGACGAGCGGGTCAGGTGTGGGATCGTGGCTTGCCAGGCGTAGAGGCAGTCATCTAGTGGCCGCCACGTCTGTCGGCGGAAGGCGACAGTGATGGCTTCTTCCTCACTCGATCGTGTGGTGGACTTGGGATTCGTGGGGCCGGTGGGGAGATCGTGGACAGACGTTCGCCTCTTCCACTTGGCCACCATTTTGAGGTTGATCCCGTAACGTCTGGCCAGAATGATCAGGCTTTCTTGACTCTGTTGGATCGCTCGACGCACCGCCTCGGTCGTGCGGGCGCTCCCGTGAAGTATTTGTCCCATAGCGCGTCCTTCCAGTGCTGGCTGAAGAGTACACCATCAAATGCTGGGACTAAACACTCACGAGAACGCTGATGAAGTGGAGCGCGTCAGACAGAAGCTGCTCAATATGGTTCAGCTTGCGACGCTCGAGGTGTCGAGCTTCGTCGCCGAATTGGAATGTGAGGTCCATCGCGCCGATGAAGTGCAAGATCGG
>JACZCY010009527.1_pt1 | contig 38764 bp, 42 predicted proteins | sample 8641821 | NCBI WGS metagenome assembly JACZCY01 (sample SAMN15324609, study PRJNA640507) | soil metagenome | isolation source: intercropping sugarcane | place: China: Luxin town, Laibin City, Guangxi Province | collected 2019-07-25 | depth 10cm m | reverse complement strand
GAGGTCTTGTTATGGATTAAGAGTTGAGATTAATGGACTGTGGAGTAGGCCAACAGGGGGTCGGGCGATCTCTGCCGCCAGTACTCCGCCAGTGTTGGGCCTTCCACCAATCCATCTGGTTAAGTATTAGCAACAGCGCGCAGATAAATTCTCTTGGCGAGAAGTCAAGGGGTAGGAGCGCGAGGCCTAATCTTTAGTGAGTGACTAATTGGGCCGGACCTTCCATCTGAGGAGCAGACTACAAAATATGTTGGAGCGGTCCTTGAGACCTTTCACATGAACCCACCATGAGTTTCTCTCGCCGGCAAGAGGCGCGGTTTAAGAACTTGTGTGCGCCCGACATGTGTTCGTGGAAGGACCACAGAAGAGGGACGAGAAGATCTGAGCCAGAGACTTACAGCGGCCAGCCCGCAAAACTGTAGAGGTCCTCATCGCCGAGAATCAGGTGATTGAGGAGCCTGATGCCGAGCAAGTCCCCAGCTTCCCGCAGCCGTGCGATGAGCGTGCGATCCTCGGTGCTCGGCGTGGGCTCGCCGGAGGAGTGGTTGTTGTGCACAGCAATGATCGCACCGGCATTCAAGAGGATCGCCGCTTTGAACACTGGTACACAATGCTGAGGGTGAGCGAGCCGATTGAGACAACATTGACACCGATGATCACATGTTTCGCATCGAGACAACCGACCACAAACTGCTCCCGATCGAGCCCCGCAAAGCAGCAGAATCAGGGCAACCCATCACACAAAGGAGCGAAACATGGATGAGTCGATGACGCGAGTGGCATAACAAGCAAGTGTGAAACCGTCGCCGGCTTGCATGCTGGATGCTCTCGCACGCCTAGCTGTGAGTCCGTCCCTGAGCTAGAATTGGTATCGTGAAACATTCCCTCAAGAATGCAGATGATCTTCGGTGGCTGATCGGGCATACGGGCGGTTTCCGCTCAGGATACGTGACCGATGTACAGATGTCCAAACGTCGACTCTTTGACGAAGGTTCTGGACGGGAGGTGCCGGCCGATACCATCGTCTCGGTAGCCATCCGGTATGAGATCCGCGGGATGGCGCGAGTGGCCAAACTCACCATGAGCGGCGTGACGGATTTTTCCATCTTCGAGCAGGATGGCGCCGATTGTTCCGCCCTTGGCGCCATTCAAACGGAATTCAGTGCAGGGAAGCTTCGTTTCTGGTTTGATCCCCAGGGAGAGCTCTACGTGGTGTGCGATGAGGCTCATTTGGATGAAATCGCCACGCCGGTTGTGACCGCCGACCAAGCCGCCGAATTTGCTCGATGGACGTTCCAAGGTCGAACGGCCGAAGGCCCCACGGTGGAATGGCTGCTACACGAATTGGATCGAGCCGGACTGCCCTGTACTTGGCGCGACGCGAAGCGGGCCGTCGCGATTCATCCGGCGGTGCAGTGGGAGGGCGATCTGATTCCAGTAGGCGACTCCACGGCCGGCGAGAATAACATGGTTCATGCCATGGCCTATGGCCCACTAGTAGAGGGGTCGGGTTTCGGTTTGATGCTGCGGGTGTTTGGGATTCAGAATCGACGGATGAGCCGGATCCTTGAAGTCCTGACCGATCAAATCACCCAACATTTTGCGGGTGACTGCCTCGTCGGCACGACGATCATCCCCGGCCGTGAATGGGAAGGTTGGTTGATTCGGGAGCACTATGCACGACAAGACCGCCAGGAGGGATGAAGGGGGAAACTGATCAATGCGCGTGCTCGGCGGAATAGTGTCCGTTGCCGTTCCCGGTTGCAAATCCGGCTGCCCCGTTGCCGTTTACGTACCCCGAGACAGGGTGAATCGCAGCGTTTCCGTTGGTCTGCTTACCCTTTCCGTTGACACATTCTACCAAAGCCCAAAGCCGTAATGGGTTGACCTGCTGTTTTCGGGCAATTTCCAGAGACGTTCCCTCCAAAACGGTATTCAGCGACAAGTCCGTTCGCCAGCCGAGGTGTTTGGTTAATGGAGAAATCACTTTTTCCACGGCGGCAATGACCTTGTTGCCGTTGCTGAAGTGGTTCAGCATGATGATGCGGCCACCTGGACGGCAGACTCGAATCATTTCATTGACGACTTTGCGATAATCTGGAACCGCCGTCACGACATAAGCCGCAACCACCGTATCGAAGCTGTCATCCTTGAAATCCATGGCGCCTGCATCCATGCGATGAAGCTTGACGTGATCAAGGCAGTGGGCTTCAGCCTTTTCCTTAGCTTTCGCCAGCATACCTTCGGACAGATCGATCCCAACGATCCGGCAATGCCGCGGGTACATCGGAAGGGCAAGGCCGGTTCCCACGCCGACTTCGAGGATCTGTTCATTCGGCTGTACATTCAGATTCCGGATAGCCGATTCACGCCCTTCATGAAAGACTTTCCCAAAAACCTTATCGTAGAACCCCGCGTAAGAGGTGTACACACGCTCAATCTTGTTGGGATCCATGCTCTCCTCCAAACCTCAAACGACTTGCATCCTGCATACCCCGAAGGTGCAAGGGCGGCAGACCATCAGCTCGGACGCGGGGGAAAAATTAAGGCGGGAAACTTAAGTGGTGCAGATGCCCGCCCAGAACGCAGACCGACGTACTCTAGCCAATCTCATCTTCATGAGTCAACAGATTCTTGGAGGCCGGGGACTGAAATACCTGCCTAAAGCCATACAGGCAGAACGGTGATTTCATGCTGCCTCCTTGATTCATGCCTCGTTCCTATGTGATAGCTACGTTTTATGATACTGGCTGGCTTCTTCGCAGGGATCTTGTTTATCGGGCTGATCGTCGGTGATTGGCTGTATTTTATTCGGCTGACCCCGGATGCAATTCGCTACGGTTGCCGTGTCGCGACTAATCCGGATCAGTGGCCTGGAACCGCGCTCACTACCCTACGCGATCGGTTCACTCCTGAAGGTGTGCTGATGCTTCCACATGGAGTGGCCTTGTTTTATCCACAGTTGTCGCAGATCGCAATCCGCCCTCAGTATCGATTGTTCTCCATGCGGTTTCGGACCGCCTGGCCGGTGAAAGGGCTGATTCATCTTTCGCCGGATGACCAATCGCTGAACACGCAGTGTGAAAAACGTATGCCATGGTCCTCGGCACTCATGACGCTCCTATGGTTTGCGCTCGTCTTGATCGGGTCCCTGACCTTCGTAGTGCAGTATGCCATGGATGGAGGATTCGCTTCACTGGGGGGAACCCTTACGGGCGTGGCGGTCATCGCCCTCGCCGCCCTTGTGCTGGCCTTCGGACTCGTCACGGTGGCCCTCGCGTATCGGCTCGAAGACAGCCGTCTCATGAAAGTTTATGGCGAGTTGCGAGATGCCGTTGCGCTCCCCACCATCTCCTAACCTGCCCCATGGTGTTCCTTCTTATGCGAGAAATAAGTTCAAGAACTGATCGTATTCCGCCGGCAAGTTCAAGGCCGATCGGCTACGAGCTAGGCCGGCGATGATCCCACGATGTTTTTTGGCGAGACCTGATGCGTCAAAAGCCAGTCGGAATTGCTGCCATCGCAAAGTAGGATCGGCCATGATTCGGGTTTGTTCTTCGATCGGGAGTCTATGTATCATGGTCGTCAATGTGCGGATGGCCTTCTCCACGCTCTCATACGGAGGAGCGAGTTGAAGTCCGGCATAGAACGTTTCGAGGTGATAACGGAATTCCGCTTTCAGAGTCTGGCGTGGATCGGGTGTTGTCAAGGAAGCTTCGGGCATAATATTCCAGACGATGATACGGCATGACGAAGCCACGTGACAACTTTTCCCATGGAGGAATGTATGACAAGCCGTGAACAGGAACGGGCCTATCACCGGGACCTCTATACTTTGAACGCCAGCTATACGGCGACGCCCGATGAATTTTCAAAAATTCTCAACGAGGCCAACATTCAGCGGATGCAGAGTTCGGCCAAGGTGCTGAGCCTCCGGTTCAAAATGAAAGATCTGATGACCGTCGATGAGTGGAAGGCCTCTCGGATCGCATGATCTCCTACAGCGGCCGTTACCAACATGGAAGCGCCGGGGCAAAAACGGGGTATTGAGAAGATCGAAGTTAAGATCCTACCTTGACCTCAACCTGAGCCTGTTGAGGGTTGCACGGCTTTGAGCGGGACCGCCGTCCAGGTTGCGCCGGCATCGGCCGAACGATAGAGTCCGCTACCATTGGTACCTGCATAGAGTAACTGCGGATTCTTAGAATTCATGGCCAGGGCACGAATGTTGAGCGTCACAATGCCCTGGTTCATCGCCTGCCAAGACTGCCCCCCGTCGGAACTTTTCCAGACCCCTTTCGGACCACCGATATAGAGCTGTAACGGCTCCGTGGGATGAAGAAGAATACTGCTGATAAAGGGATCAGTAAGGGATTGTCCGATCCGTTCCCACTGCTCTCCTTTGTTCGTGGTGCGAAAGAGGCCTTTTGTCGTTCCCGCATACACGATGTCGGGGTTCGTCCGATCGATTTCGATCGCATTGACGCCCAACGCCATCGAGGCCATGAGTTCGCTCTCCGGAATCAAGCCGTTGTTGATCCGTTTCCACGACGTTGCCCCATCATCCGAACGATACATCCCGCCTGTTGTGCCACCGAACAGAATGGTGGGATCTTTGGGATTGATGGCGATGGACGTCACGATGTGGACTTCCTTCATTCCGTTCATCCGTTCTTCCCATTCACGGCCCGCATTCCTCGTATGGAATGCGCCCACAGTCGTCGCGATATAGATCTCCTCGCTCAACGCGGGATGGAACACAAACTGATTCACAAACGAGACATGCTCCTTCAATCCGACGTTATGAGGCAGCCAATGCTGGCCGCCGTCCGGACTCTTGTAGACCGCATCCCCCATCGTGCCAGCATAGATTGTGGCCGGCAGGAGAGGATCGATCGCCAGCGTCGTCACCCGGCGTGCGCTGAAACTCGGGAACCGCTCCCAGGTTGAGCCACCGTCGCGCGATTTGTAGACGGCGTCATTCGTGGCGACGTAGAGGATCTTCACGTTCGTCGGATGAAGCGCGATCGACACGATCGACTCGCTGTCCTTCTGACAACCCAGGCAGAACAATACCAAAGGCAAGAGGGCGAATCGACCAAGAACACAAGCAGCTCGAGTCAGCATGGCGTAGTGGCGGGACCTAATCACAGCGGTCGGATGGGAGTCAAGACAAGGACTGATCAGGGTCGTCGAATCAGCGAGACAGAAGGACCGCACGCGTTTGCGATACGGCTTGGCCGCCCATGCTCACCGTGGCGAATTTTGAGATCAGTATCTGTTGTCATCGTTGACAACAGTCGATACCCGCTGCTATCGTTCGGCATGAAAGCCGTCTTGCTCTTGCGGACGCGCATTGCATTCTCAGAAACAGCATTCGCTGAGTTGGTGATATGGAAAGCTCCAAAGCCTGTAGCCGGTTCAGCCCACCCATTCAAGTATCGGCTGGCGTACGTAGTAGATGGAGTATGCGTCGTACGTTACGACAATGAGGCAGGAAAGGGCGACCACCGACATATCGGCGCGGAGGAGAATGCCTACACATTTCAAACACCAGAAAGGCTCATCGCCGACTTTGACCGCGACATAACGAGGTGGAACCGTGAAAACCGTCGTTCTTGATGTTCGCTCCCCCAACGAAGCAATGGCTGACTTTATCCGTGTCTGGAAAACCGGAAAGGGAGAGAAGGCCGCGCGCATTACCTTCGTCACGCCGGAACTTCTCTGGAAAGTGCTGACGGCGAAACGCTGGCAATTACTGAAGGCCATGTGTGGAGCCGGCCCTATGTCGATTCGCGAAGCGGCGCGCCGTGTGAGGCGAGATGTGAAGGCTGTCCACACAGATGTGACGGCGCTGTTGAACGCCGGCATTCTCGATCGTGGCGAGGATGGTCGGATCATTTTCCCGTTCGACTCAGTGAAAGTTGAGTTCCTTCTCCACGCCGCATAAATCGTCGTGCTGCGGGAAGCGCAGGCCGCCGCGAGCCGTCCGACGCCGCAAAGCAGGTCCGAGGATAACCGCATCCCGAATCCTCCTTGAGTCGTGGCGCGAGCATCCTCAGCGGTCTTCGCACTGGGGATCAAGCAAGCGGTTCCACCGACTCAGCTAAGGAGCTTTGGTTGAGAATAATTAAGCGTTTCTGTAGACTCGCCTCCAAGATCACTGAACCTAGTGGTTCAGTACCGTATCCAAGCGGCTTATCCGCTCAGAGAGTATCGCCATGGCCGAACTCGTCGAACGCATCACAGTCAATCCGGAGCAATGTGGTGGACGACCCTGTATCCGTGGGATGCGAATTCGAGTCGTCGATGTGCTCGATTTGTTGGCCGCGGGTCTCTCGCAACAACAAGTCCTTGAAGAATTGCCGGACCTAGAAGCAGAAGACATCCCGGCCTGCCTGAAGTTCGCCAGCAGCCGACTCAATCATCCCATTCTCGCGGCGTGAAGATCTGGGTTGATGCGCAGCTCTCTCCCCTAATCACTCAGTGGCTCAGTTCGACCTATGGCATGGAAGCCGTCGCGGTGAGAGACCTGCGATTGCGCGATGCGCGGGATCGAGACATTTTCCTCTCTGCACGTGAGGCGAAGGTGATTATCTTAACCAAGGACCGCGACATGGCGGATCAGGTAATGCCTGTGCAAAATTTGAAGCCAAACGCGATGTGTGGCAAGAAGTCCCGGACGGCGCACGGGAGATCAAAGCCGGGGGCGGAAAGCGGAAGCGCGTTGAAGCCAAGTCATACGTCGTTCGCGTGCGATTGAAGAGCGAGCTCTCGCAGGCAGAGTTTGCCGCAGCACTGGGTGTTTCGAAGCGGACCTTGGAGCAATGGGAGCAAGGCCGTCGCAAACCGTCCGGCGGCGCGCAGCAGCTCTTGAGGATTGCCGAGCGCCATTCAGAGGTCCCGGTGAGGTAGCGGCGTGAATTGCTCTGGCGGCCTTAGCGCACTGGCCGATTAATCCGTTGCGACGATGCAAATAACAAGATTTGTTCCTTAGCCTCAGCTCGTAATTAAACCTATGGTAGTTCAGGCGGATGCTTCAATCCACCTCCCTCTTGGTCTGTTCTTTCTGCTGTGCTAGAGTCGTGCTACTTGGGTATCCCTAAGGAGGGCATTGCAATGAATATACATTCGGCGATCGGTCTTCTGATTGTCCTAGCGTTCATGACAGGAACGGCTCAGGCCGAAGGTCTCTTCGACAAGATGCTCGACCGTACGGTGGATAATGCTGAACGCAAAGCCCGCGACCGGATGAACCAGCGCATCGACCAATCCATTGACAAAGTGATCAACAAAACGGAAGAGACCGTGCAGTGCGTCGCCACTGATCAAGAGTGTCTGAAGCGGGCCAAGGACGCAGGCAAGCAGGTCTCGGTCGTCAACCAACCTACCCTATCTGATTCAGTGAAATGCGTCGTGACGGATACTGCTTGTCTCAAGCAGGCCAAGGCGCAAGGGAAGAAGGTTGAGATCGTTGAAGAAGCTGAGCTCGACACGCTGCGTTGTTCGGTGGCCGATGCCGAATGTCTCAAGCGTGCAAAAATCATGGGAAAGAAAGTCGAAATCACCGACTGACGGTGTTCGACCTTTCTCGTCGTTCACTCTGTTCCAGACACGTGGATGAGATCGGGTAGTTGATCGAACAACGGGCCACTAACCCGTTCTTTCCCTACATCTTGAGGCGCTCGGCGTAGCCGGTCAGCTCGACATAGCCTTGGCCCTTCACAGGTCGGCCCTGTTTGGTCCCTGTCACAGCCACCGCCCCTTCCCAATAGGAGACTCTGGTGCTGCGCGAGGTGCGCAATTCCTGATCCGCGAGCAGCGGAGTGACGTCCAGCACCAGATTGAGCGAGGGGAACTTCAGTCGCCATCGGCTGGGATACGTCGCCTTGCTTTCTGAGCTGGTCCAGGTTCCGGTCGATTCGATTTGAAAGTCCGTCACCTCCAGGTGTCGAGTGCGTCCATCCGGGGACACGACTGTCCCGCTCGACGCGAGATCGGACGATCCATCTTTCCGACGCATCCGGTACAGCATGAGTTCGGTATCGTCCTCCAACTGGATGCTGAACCAGTCCCATCCGACTTGATCCGTCCCGAGTTCGGCCGACCCGAATTCATGATCCATCCAGCTGGTGCCGGTTACATCGAATGACTCTCCCTCGATCGTAAGCTTCCCGCTTGTTGCAAGTCTGGTGAACGAATAGTAGTGAGAAGCTTGACCCACATCTTTCCCCTTTCGGCTGATGCCGGCCGCGCCGTGAGTGACGAGAGGCTTGGCCGGTTGGAGTGTAAGGGCAAGGGCATGCGTCTCGTCGTGGGCTACCAAAGTATGTGAGGCCGAGGGTTCCGTCGATGCTTCGGCCCGCCAATCATCGATCCAGACGCGGAGCCGCGACTCGTCGGCCCCGGCCTTCCCCAACCCCTCACGGCTGAGCTTTTCGGAGAAATGAAATCGCTTTCCAGTGATGTCGGTCACAGCGAAATGGGCCAGATACAGGTGGCTGATCGACCATTTTGACGGGAGTGTCTTAATTTTGTCAGGCGGAACCCCACGACGAAAGAAGGTCAATTCAAAACCGAATGACCGACCGTTCTTTGCATGCAAATGGCCGGTATAGTACCACCACTCGGTTCGATAGGTCGGGTGAGATCCATGGTCGCGGGGGAAATTGTACCGATAACCAGCGGTGGCCGACTGAAACGGAGTCGGAGGCGGGTTCGCGCCGATCGCCGTTGAGAGATCAGCGCTCAGCAAAAACGTGATCAAGATCCCGATTCGTACCCTGTCTGTCACACTCTACCCGTGTCAGCAGTAAACCTAAGAGGATCATGCGAGCGGAACGCTCCTCTCGTATTGTTTATAGCACGCGCCTTGCCCATGAACCAATCGACAGTCTGAGAGCGATGTTTTGCATTTACCCATAGCCAGGCGATCATCGCACGGCGTTGACAATTTTCACAAATCTCAGCTATCGTGAGCCATGCAGACTGATCGCGAACGGGGGCCGTCTGAGCGGAGCCCCTCCAAGCAGGCAGAATCTTTTCCGATTCCCCATCGCCTCCCGGTGTTCCCATTACCTAACGTCGTCTTTTTTCCCAAGACGTACCTGCCGCTCCACATTTTCGAACCACGCTATCGTCGGATGGTCGCCGATGTGACGATAGGCGGTCAATGTATCGCCATGGCGCTCCTTAAAGAAGGATGGGAGCCGGACTACTATGGGAATCCGGCGATTTATGCAGCTCTCTGTATCGGACGGATCGTGAGTGTGCAACCCTTGTCGGACGGTCGCTCCAACATTTTGTTGCAAGGGCTCGAACGATGCGAGATTTCCGAAGAGCACTTCGACAAGCCGTATCGCGAAGCGACGATTCGTGTCACGCCCATGCGCTCCGACGAGGGGTTGACGAAAGATCTTCGGCGCGCATTGATCGACGTGCTCGGGCGATACCTCCACGCGAGGGAGGATAGCGCGGCGTGGCAAGGGTTCTTCCGCGAAGAAGTCAGTGACGAAGTTTTGGTCAATACCCTCTCTACCTACCTGGACTGCACACCCCTGGAAAAACAATTCTTGCTGGAGGCGGACGAACTCCACCAGCGAGCTCGTCGATTGAGCGATCTGGTTCAATTCATGCTGCACGAACATCACGGCACGAAGGGCTGGGAGTAATGGATCGAACCATCGCAATCGACGTCAGCCGCCTGTGCAAAACGTATGATAACCATAAGGCTGTCGATGACCTCTCGTTTCAGGTCTACGCGGGAGAAATTTTTGGTCTACTGGGGCCGAACGGTGCCGGGAAAAGCACCACGCTTCGGACGCTCATCACACTTCTGCACCCGACATCGGGCACGGCAACCATCATGGGCTACGACACAGTGCGCGAGGCGGACCTGGTCCGGACTGTGATCGGATACGTGCCTCAAGAACGGGCGATCGACCGGTTTCTGACCGGACGTGAACATCTCCAACTCCTCGGTGCGCTCTATCATTTGACGAAAGAAGAAGCGGCGAAACGCATCGGCGAGCTGCTCAAACTGGTCGAACTGGAGGCCCACGCCGACCGGCCCGCCAAGACCTATTCCGGAGGTATGAAGCGCAAACTCGACATTGCCTGTGGGTTGCTGCCTGACCCCAAAATCTTGTTTCTCGATGAGCCCACCCTCGGCCTCGACGTGCAAAGCCGTCTCCGGATTTGGGATTACGTCCGGATGCTCAAAGCCCGTGGGATGACGGTCGTAATGACGACGAACTATCTGGATGAGGCCGATAGACTCTGCGATCGGCTCGCCATTATCGACGGGGGCAAGATCAAAACGCTGGGCTCCCCGGTTGAGCTCAAAATCGCCCTTGGCGGGGATATCGTGTCACTCACCCTGAAAGAGATCGATCGGATTCCTTCATTGGAATCCGATCTGAAGGGTAAGCCTGCGATTAAAGCCGTACGTGGGACCACAAAAGGCTTGGACATCAGAGTGGAATCCCCGGAGAAGGCCTTGCCCACCATTCTCGAATCCGCCAATCGCTTAGGTTGCGACATCGAGTTTATTCAATATAACCGTCCGCGCTTAGATGATGTGTTTATCGCGCATACTGGGAGAGCCATCACCGAATCGCCTCCCGACGTCGAGTCGGCGTAAAGGAGTCACGTGGCGCATTATTGGCAAGAGATCAACGCGTTGACGATGCGATGGGTTCGACGATTGAGTCGGGAAAAATTCAGCATGCTGTTCACCTTGGTGCAGCCGATGCTGTTCTGGCTTATCTTCTTCGGAAACCTGTTTCAACGGGCCGCGGACACGCAGGTCATGCAAGCGCCCAACTACATCAGCTTCCTCGCGGCCGGCGTCGTCGTCATGACGGTCCTGAACAACGGTTTGGCCGGGGGGGTCGATCTGCTCTTCGATAAGGAAAACGGATTCCTCGAACGTTTGATGTCCACGCCGATTCATCGTACCTCGGTCATCCTGAGCCGCTTTATCTTCGTGATGGCGATCACGTCGATGCAGGTCCTTGTGATTCTCGGTGTGTCGTACCTCTTCGGCGTTCATCCCGCGACGGGTATTCTCGGTGTGGCGACAATCTTGCTGATCGGCATGATGTTCGGCGTCGGCTTGACCGCCATCTCCATGGCGATGGCCTTCTCCGTGAAAAGTCATGGCGATTTCTTCTCCGTATTGGGATTTCTTTCGCTGCCGATGATCTTCCTCAGCTCCGCGTTGGTTCCGTTGACGGCGATGCCGGGTTGGATGAGTTTTCTGGCGCAATTCAACCCGATGACATGGGCCATCGATGCGGTGCGGCCTTTAATTCTGTCCGGCTGGACTGAGGCCTTGCCGCACGTAGGAATGGTGGTCTTGGTCATGCTCGTGTTCGATGCCCTCTGTCTGTACGGCGGAGCCAAGGCATTCCGCCGAGCAATGGGGTAACCCCACCTTGAACCGTGGATCGCTTGACTGACGACGGAATCCGTCGGATCATGACCTTAATGCCACCGTACCTTAGCCTGTGAACGGCGGAGAGTCGTAGGAGATGATCCCCGAAAATCAAATTCGTGCGCTGATTCGCCTCCTTTCCGATGAGGACGACCGAATCGTCCGGACCATCAGCGGGAGACTCATCGATATCGGTCCATCAGCCGTCCCCCTTCTTCAAGAAGCCGAAATTGAGCAACCGGAGATGGCTGATCGCATCGCTTCCGTGCTCGAGGAAATCCGAGGAAGCAAGCTGGAGGATGAACTGGCGGACCTGGCCTCCCTCTCGGACGATGCCATGAGCCTGGAAGCCGGTGCCTTTATGATTGCTCGCTATGCCTATCCCGCACTCGACGTTATCCGCTATCATGAAGAGCTCGATACCATGGCAGGCGAAGTTCGAGGACGCATCGGCTATCGAGCCTCCGGAGAAGAAGCCGTCAACGCACTCAACCGCTACCTATTTACTGAGCAAGGGTTTAAGGGGAACACCAAAAACTACTATGAGGTTGAGAACAGCTACCTCAATTGCGTCATGGACCGGCGAGTCGGCATTCCTATCAGCCTGTCGGCGGTTTATCTCTTGATCGGACAGCGGTTGGAGCTCCCGCTGTTCGGTATCGGCATGCCGGGGCATTTCCTGGTGAAGTACGAGTCCGATCGATACAAGATCTTCGTCGACTGTTTCAACGGCGGAGCCTTGCTGACCGAAAAAAACTGCGCCCGTTTTCTGACCGAGGCCGGATACGGATTCGACGATAAATACCTGCAAAGAAGTCCGGTTCGAGCGATTCTGTCTCGCATGATCAAAAACCTCTTGGCCATCTACTCCAAGTCGGGTGACGCGGGAAAAACCGCCCGCCTGACCAAATTCATCGAAATCCTCGGCGGCGTTCCTCGCGAAGAAGGGCTCTAGCTAGATCCGAATCGTCAGGAGATCCTTCCCCTTCCAAATCTTTCCTTGATACTGCTCCCCCGCTTGGGCCCTGACGTCGTACCGATCCGCAATCGGATAGAAATGCGAGAGGACGAGTTGGCCGATGTCGGCCTCCTTCGCCACTTGACCGCACTGTCCGGCGTGCAGATGGGCGGGGCCTGGACGATTGGCCGGGAACGAGCAATCGAGCAGAGCAAGATCGGCATCGATGCAAAGCCGGACGAGTGCATCGCAATACTGAGAGTCTCCTGAGTACACGATCGCCTTACCCCGATATTCAATCCGATAGCCGACCGATGAGAGATCGGGAACATGGACGACGGGTTTGGGAACGATACGGGTGTCCCCGATCATGAAGGGTTTCTCGGATACCTCTTTGAATATGACTTGGAAAGGAGTCGGCGAAAAACTGGGGAAGCTGCTCATGATCGATCGTAAGAGTCGGATCGTGCCTTTCGGTCCAATCAGCGTCATCCCTGGACGATGGCCTCCTCCGTATTTGGCATAGATCACCGCGTCGAAAAAGAACGTGATGAAGTCGGAAAAGTGGTCCGCGTGAAAATGGGAGAACAAGATGTGGGTAATCCGGTGCCGGTTCACGCCGGTTTTGATCAAATTCATCAAGGTGCGTGGGCCGAAATCCAAGAGAATGCGCTGATCAGTTCGCACCAGATATCCAGCCGCTGCTCTCGTGGGATGCACATTGGTACCGGAGCCAAGAATAGTCAGGCGCATGGATTGAATCAGCTATGCTTAAGAAGCAACGTGAAGTTGATCAAGGATTGTTTGAGCTTCCATGCAGTCAGGATTGGCAGCTTGGGCACTAAACTGGGAAAGGGTTGAGTGCAAGAGCTTTCTAGCTGCCTCCGATCTGCCCAGTTTCAGCAATAGCCTTGCCAGGCTCGTCGCGGTTCTAAGTTCCAGCATACTTGCGCGCTGATCCTGCGCGGTTTTCAAGGCTTCAAAAAAACACTGCTCCGCCGCAGAGAAGGATGGTTCGGCTTGTTCCAGCAACAGTTCACCTTTCAGACGAAGCAGTTCTGCCTGCCAACAGCGTTCTCCTTGGGCGTGAACGAGTTCCTGCGCCTCCGACAGTGCATCCAAGCCTTCATCGATACGTTTTTGCCGCAGATAGACCTCCGCCAGCAGAGCCAGCGTAAACGTGTTGTTGAGGCTCGCGCCGGCGGCTCGCGTAGCGGAGAGACCCTTCACTAGCGTGCCGAGACCTCGCTCATCCCCTTTTTCAACCAGAGCCCAACCTTGCATGGATGTCGCCCATGCTAACGTCACTTCAAATGAGTATTTCGCCGAAATGGCAACGGCTTCCTCAGCGAGAACCAGGGTCCTGCTCGGATCACGGATATGTGAATAGATCCAGGACGCGGTAGCAAGGGCAAATGCCAGAGTGAAGGGATGTGCCAACTCTCTTGCCATGCCAACGGCTTCCTGCAACAGCGCTTCGACCTCTTCAACCTCACCCAAAATCCATAATGTTCTGGCCAGCATGATCCTAGCTGTTATGCCGGGATCTTGAGTATAGAGTAGGACCTGGGAGCGATGTCTATCTGGATCGTACAGCGCCTTGGCAGCGAGCAAATGGGTTTTGGCTTCGTCGAACCGCCCGATGAAGGAATAGGGCGAGCCGACACTCTCGTGAGCGCGAATCAGCATATCCGAGTTTTGTTCGCGCTCCGCCAGGGACAGGAGATGTTCGCCCAAATCGCAAGCTGTTGCGAGAGGCCCTCTGACCATATAAAAGACCCACAATCCCCACACTGCGAGAAAGTAATGCTCGGAGCCGCTGTCCCGAGAGAGTTCCCTTGCCCTTAGATAATTACGCTCAATCTCCTGGGAAGCATAGCCTTTCACCGTCACCATGGGGGCTCCGCGTCCGATGAGGAGCTCCAACTCCAAGGCATCACGCTCTGCACCGGCAGGCAAATCTTTCAGCAATGCCAAGGCGCTATTGAAGTGGTTCAGCGCTTCGACATTGGCTGACCGATCCGCGTCTCTTCGGGCTGCAAGGCGCCAGTACATGATGGCCGGACGGGTCAAGCCTGCCTGTTCAAAGTGGTAAGCCAGGAATTCCGGTTCCAACTGCACGCGCTCGGCGAACTTCTCTTCCAGAGTTTGGGCAATGCGGGCATGGAGGAGTCGGCGAGATTTCTTCGGGAGCGTGTTGTAGGCTGCTTCTTGGACGAGCATATGCTTAAAACGATATCGCGAAAGCGATCGTTCACCCTCTTGTACAATGAGCCCTGAAGCGACGAACAAATCGAGGGCGCTGTTGAGTTGAGCGTCCGTCACATGGACGGCGGCCCGCAGCAGCTCATAGGTGAATTCCCGTCCGATTGCTGCTCCAATCTGAACAATTTCCTTGACCGGCCCCAAGCGGTCCACCCGTTCCATGAGCAACGCTTGCAGACTATCCGGAATGGCCATTTCCTTTAACGAAGCCTTGAGGGTAAACGAGTCGGTTCCCTCCGCCAGCAAGCCGGTCTCCAGCAGATTTTCCGTCAACTCTTCGATATACAACGGTATGCCGTCGGTCTTTGTCAGGATCGCCTGCTGCACCTCCTGCGGAAGCAGCTTTCCTCCGGTCATCGTGGCGATCAGCTCGGCGCTCTGCCGGCGCGGAAGCCGACTCAACGTCAGAAACATGACGTGACTGTATTCCGCCCAAACAGGCCTGAAGTCCGGCCGAAAGGTGACCAGCACCAACACACGCATCTGTCTAATCCGGTCGATGATTCGTGCCATGAGATCCCGCGTCGTTGGATCGAGCCAATGAGCATCTTCCACGATGAGCAAGACGGGGAATCGATCCGCCAGCTTTTGCAGATACTGCACGAGCGCTTCCAGGGTCATATCCTTGCGTTTGTCGGACGACACATTCAACAGCTGGTCCTGTTCATCTCCTCGGATCGAGAGCAGATCCGCGAACAGGGCAACCGTGACAGGGTCGTTGAGTCCGCTGTCGGCCATCAAAACCTGAAGCTTATGCCATTGCTCGGAGGAGCTGTCTTCACCAGTCAGCCTCGCTGCCTTTCGAAGATATGTCATCACCGGATAGAGCGCTGTATTGGTATGGTGTGGGGAGCATTGAAATTGGATTGACTCGTAATGGTCCTCGGCAAGCCGATCACGTAAATGTCGGACGAGTCGAGACTTGCCGATGCCAGCCTCGCCGCAGAGAAGGACGACCTGCCCTTCCCCCTCCACGGCTTCGCGCCAACGACCCAAAAGAAGCGCCGTTTCGTGATCTCGCCCTATGAAATTGGTCAATCGCCGGGACCGATAAGACTCGAATCGGCTGGCCGACGGCTTGCTTCCCAGAACTTGCCAGACCTGGGCCGGCATGGCGAACCCCTTGAGAGAAACCGTTCTCTGATCCGCAAACTCGAACTCGTCCCCGACAAGGCGCCTCGTCGCGGAATCGACGATCACTTGATTCGGCGCCGCCAGTGCCTGAAGGCGGGCTGCCAGATTCGGAGTTTCACCGAACACCGAACGCTCCTGGGCGGCTTCTTGTCCGATAATTTCTCCGACAATGACGTGGCCTGTCGCAATTCCGACTCGTACCGCAATTTCAGATTCCTGAGACAAAGGATGATCGCGTGAACAAGTTCTTGCCAATTCCAGTATGGCCAGGCCGGCATGGATGGCTCGTTCCGCATCGTGTTCATGAGCATGTGGGTACCCAAAATACACCAACAGCCCGTCACCCATGTACTTGGCGATATAGCCGTTGAATCGACCGATCGCTTTGCCACAGGCGTCTAAAAACCACCGGATGATCTCTTGAAGATCTTCAGGGTCCAACCGCTGAGCCAGCGCCGTCGAACCCACCAGATCGCAAAACATGACGGTCAATTGCCGTCGTTCTGCTTGATCTAGACAGGAAGAGGACGGCGTTGTTTCTTTCGCGGTGGGAAGAGCCGAAGTGGATGCAGTATCGACTTCACTTCTTTGTGACAATTGCGCCATGGCGCGCAAGAGTTGTTTTCGATGGCCAAGGACAATGCCCATCGACGCCAAATCGCCATCATTCAGCTCAGGCAAGACGTCCCATGTGATGGCGTTCTGCTCAAACAGCTCTCGATAGCGATCAAGACCAAGACTCTCCAGCCATGCAGCGACGGGATTATTCATGATGAACATTCACACGCGAGACATGGGTCAGGGCTTCTTGCAGCTGATGAAGCATTGATCGATAATGATCGCCATGGCCGACAGTTCTTTTGCCACGAAGCCGGGTCATCGCTCCATTGTCCGGCACATAGAATATCGACTCGTCTGCATTGGCATGTCGGTGACCGCCTACCTGCTCGAGAGAGTGATCCTCCGCTCACTCAAACGGGGGAAAACTGGATCTTGAGGCCGGACACCCGGCTCAAACATGGTTTACCTTTAACGCCCCCGTATCAGCTCGAAGATCAATCCAATCATCAGCAGTCCGGCGACGATCCCGAACGTCACCGGCACCCAATCCGCGACAGTCCCCGACATGACCGTGAGCCCGCTGGAGAGCATACTGGCCGCGGCGGCCAAGCCCAGCGCAAGGCGCCGTCCCGTCCGGCGAACCATATCTTCGAGCGAATCAGCCCGGAAATTCACGACCAGCTTCTGGCCGGGCCTTGCGCCGATAAGCCGTTCGATGGCTTCGATCGTTCGCTCGGCTCGTACTTTCAATTTCTGCGACTGATACACCAACGCTTTGGGATCGATCGAAGCCCCCATGCGCTTGATCATGACGCGCGTCAAAAACTTCCCTGCAACGTCATAGGGATCGAGTTTGGGATCAAGATTGGCGGTCGCCAGTTGCACCTGGGCGAGAGCCTTGGCGGCGAGCGTGAGCGATGCCGGCAGCGGTACCCCATGGCGAAAGCCGATCGCGCTCATTTCTTGAAGCAGCGGCCCGATCTGCATTTCCGCCAGAGCCGCCTTGCGGTATTTCGCCATGACTTCCCCGATTTCACCTTGAAAACGAGGAACGTCCAGATCGCTGCGGTCAAGGGAACCCGTCATCATCAGCGTGACATCGCTGAGAAAGACAACGTCTTCTTTCCACAGTGCCATCAGCAACAACAAGAGATGCTCTCGCACAGCGGCATCGACGGCACCGACCATCCCAAAATCGAGAAGATAGATGCGGTCCTTCCACCACATGAGATTGCCCGGATGAGGATCGGCATGGAAGAAACCGCCGACGATGATCTGTTTGTAGAAACTTTCCAGCAGTTGACGGGCTGCCTCCCTTCGCTCCGGCCCTTCCGGTGTCCGTGCGATGGGAATGCCCTGAATCTCCTCCATCACCAGGAGGCGGGAGGTCGACAGCTCCTGGTACACCGACGGGACAGCCACCCGATCATAGTCCGCCAGCTCGGTCTGCATACGTCCGATATTTTCGATTTCTTGACGAAAGTCGAGCTCGCGCTGTAACGAGGTGGAGAGGTGCTTGAACACCGCCTCCATATTCACCACCTGCTTGAGGGCCTGACGTTGCCCCACTTTCTGAGCGAAGATCTCGAGCAGGGCAAGATCCTGTTCGATGTCCGCTCGGGCGGTGGGCCGTTGAACTTTGATGACGACTCGGTCACCGTTTTCGAGCATGGCCTTATGGACCTGGGCGATTGTTCCGGCAGCAAGTGGTTTGGGATCAATAGACTCAAACACGTCCTCCCACGGCACCCGCAACTCTTGTTCGGCAACCTGAACGACCTCACGCTCCGGCATGGGGGGCACGTGACTTTGCAACATCGCGAGTTCGTCGATGTATTCTGGAGGGAGAAGGTCCGGCCGCGTCGACAATACTTGTCCAAGCTTCGAAAAGGTCGGCCCCAGTTCTTCTAGTGCTTTCCGTAGACGCGTGGCTTGCCGCCGGCGAACCGAACCGTCCGATGAATCGGGCTGGCTGAAGAGTTCCTTGAGGCCATGCTTCGCCATGACCGTCGCGATGTGTATGGCTCGTCCTCCCAAGCGAGGCTCAGGAGTTTGAGGCACATCCTGCGATTGAAACATTGTCCCCGATTCAGGAATCGGCCCTCCCGTAGGCGGGAGGGTATTCACAATAATGACGGTACAGTGAGAATTGTGACTGATGCGGTTCGGGACGTTACTAAGCAAGAACTCTTTTCGTCCCGCCATGCCCGAATTACCGACCACCAGGACATCGATGGCTTCGCGCTCGGCGGCACGGACAATGGTCAATGCCGGATCGGAATCCATGGCGACAAAGGCATGTCCTCGCTCTCCGGCCAGCCGCCTGACGACATGCGAAAGCTCATCATTGGCGGCTGCGGCCCTGTTCTGCTCGGCTGCGCCAAATTCTGTGGTGGCCGGGTGTTGCGGCACGATGACCTGCACCACGAACAGCTCTGCACCGTAGCGGTCGGCGAATTCAGCGGCCCACCGGACGGCATGATCAGCCGTTTTGGATCGATCCGTACCGACCATTACGCGTCGTATGGCGCTGTTCTGAGGAGGATTCTCCATAATGCCTGTCAACCTTACCGACGATGATCGCAAAAGAGTATGACTATTGCCGCAATTGCATGTCAATTATGTGGGGATGGGAAAGGCCCAGAACGTGGAGCAGTGTCGATTCGTTGACGGCCAATTGATCGTGTCCGTATGATCCTTAGCCTATGGCGAACCGTCACGAACAAGGCCAGATCAACCCTGCCCTGCTTGTCGTGCTGATCGGCCTCATCGTAACCGGGGTATGGGTCTGGAAACGGCTATCGCCAGAAACACAAGACTATATCGTCGATCAGGCTGTACCGATGGTTGTCATGGGTCTGGTCATTGCCGTCTTCCTGTTCATTCCGATCAGAGCGATACTTCGCCACCGTGAAAAGTCTCAAGAGCGGGGCAAATTACTGAGATTGTTTGAGCGAGAAACCGCTCATGACAAGAAGTTGGAGATAGCGTTCGCTTTGCTCGAGATTAATGAGTATCACGTGGATGGTTTGGAGTCAGCGGTTCCGGCCTTGAAGGAGCTGTTTGCCACGACCTTGCAACGAGCGCTGGGCGATAAACAGCATCACATCAGGGGAATGGCCGCCAGTCATCTGGGCGCGTTGCAAGATCTGTCGGTAGTGCCGCTGCTGATCAAGGCCCTAGAAGATGACCATGCCTACGTGCGTTCCTGCGCCGCTTTAGGCTTGGGACGACTGCGAGCAACGGAAACGCGTGACCGGCTGAAGAACGTCATGGAACAGGATTGGGACCAAACCGTCAGGAGCAGAGCCAGGGAGGCACTGGAACAGATGCGGGAGTAAACGCTAGGGTCCGCTTGCGCCCCAGCTGGAACGAAGGTATCCTGAAATCCTCAACCGGTGACCCAGGAGGTGTCATGGCCCCCCTGCAACAAACCATTAAAGCTGTGATTCGCGCCGGTGACGAGGTCGGCTATGTCGCGGAGTGTCTGGAGATTGCTGTCGTCACGCAAGGGCGGACGCTGGATGAAACGGTCAAACATCTTCAAGAAGCTACCGCACTGCATTTGGAGGGAGAACACCTGGCTGATTTTGGGTTGAGAGAGAAACCCACCTTGGTGCTGACCATGGAGCTGGATCCAGCCCATGCCCAAGCTTCGTAGACTCGCCGGTCGCGAGATCCTTAGCATCCTTCAGGGCGGTGTTGACGGTTCCTCTCCATCCTGAAATAGACCCCGGAACTTTACGTGCCATTTTTGGCCAAGCCAGTCGCTTCATTGCAGAACAAGACCTTCGCCCACACTTCTACACGTCATAAGGTCCGAGCCGTGCAGAGTGACTAGAAAAAGGCGCCAGGAACCATTCTTGAAGTTTTCATTCACGATGAGAGGATAATCGAATTCACCAATGGGACGCGCGGTTGGTAGGCTTCCGGTGTCGTGAGATCGTTCAACGACTGACAGCTCCTTGGTTTCAGTTCGACCGACGGGCTGCCGGTAGTCATGAGGTCTGGTTCAACCGTTCAGTCTGATTCTAAACCCACTCAATCACTACTATCTCCGGTCGACAGTTCAAACGAAATGGGAGGAAGGACCAACCCAACCCTCGATTGACGTACAACCTGTGCCCGCCGGATTCGTGCCAGCCGGCCACTCGGCCATTACATCCAGGAGGAAGCCAGAAAACAGGCATTCCCGGCACCCTCCACTGCCCGCCATGACTGTGTCCACAAAGGATCAAGTCAATGGCATGATGCGCTTCGATGTAGTCGAGGATGTTCGGAGCATGGGCCAGCAACAGAGTGAACCGACCGTCGGCGCGGGGCGGGACACAGCGAAGGTCCGCGCGATGAAGGGATGGATCATCGACGCCGACGATCGCCAGTTCTCCATTTCCCGTTGAAACGACGGCACGTTGGTTCACCAACAGCGTGATCTTGTGCCGATCGGCAAGTTCTGAAAACTGTGACACAGGTACTCCGCTATAATGGTCGTGATTGCCCAATGTCATGTATACGGGAGCGATGGCACGTAGCTGCTCGAGGAATCGAAATAGATGCGGCAAACCTTCCGGTACGTTGAGCAGGTCCCCGGTGATGAAAATCCAATCAGGGTGAAGTTCCCTCACGGATTCGACGGTACGATCATGCCTCGGATGATATCGATCCAGGTGTAGATCCGTGAGATGGACGGCGCGACGACCGGCAAGGGACGGATGTGGATGAGTGAGGATGGAAACATCATGATCCGACAAACCCCATTCCCAATGAGGAGCCAGGCTGAACGCCCGATAGAGCGGCTCGCTTAAGCAGGAACCGATGCACGATCGCGCGCGATCAGGCCATGACACCGTCCGTCGCCTGCTCATTCCATAACCCGTCGGTTGCTTGATCGTTTCCGCATGGCCGAGAAAAGTATACCATGGGGTTTGTTTCCTACCGGATTTGACAACACATTCTGCGGACAGCCATGATTTCGACGAAGGCAACTGTGTGACGCAACCAATCGCCCCCTTCCTCACCAACACCTTGCCTGGAATCGACGGACAAATCCGTACCGTGCCCGAAGACTTCCAAGTTGAAGAACGGCCGCTCTATCTTCCGTGCGGAGAAGGCGAGCATTTGTACGTGGCCATCACTAAACGTGGTCTTTCCACTCCGGATCTGGTCCGTCGCCTCTCTTCCACCATGGATGTGAAAACGCAGGCCATCGGCGTGGCAGGCCTGAAGGACGCACGAGCCGTCACGACTCAGATGGTATCCTTGCAAGGCATCAACCCGGAACAGATCTCTCGCCTCAGAATCGATGACACCGTCCTCAACGTGCAGGTCCTCGGGCGCCATCGTAATCGGCTACGAACCGGCCATCACGCCGGCAATCGCTTCCGTTTAGTCATCCGCAATGTCGCCGGTCACGCGGCTGAAACCGTGCCGGCCGTCCTTCAACAACTGAGCACACGCGGCGTGCCCAACTACTTCGGCCCTCAGCGGCAAGGGAAGGACGGTGAGAACTATCGCATCGGCGCTCTATTGCTGCATGATGCACGGCGGCGCGAGAAGATGAGTCGGGCCACCCGCATCTGGTATCTCAACTCCTACCAATCATTCCTGTTCAATCGGATACTTGCACACAGAATCGACCGTCTCGACAAGGTTATCGTCGGTGATTGGGCCATGAAGTCGGACAATGGCGCCTGCTTTCAAGTCGAGGATGCCGAGAAGGAACAATCGCGGGCGGATCGTTTTGAAATCAGCCCAACTGGCATCCTCTTTGGTTCGCGAGTATCGTGGGCAAACGGCGAGCCTGGTCGAATCGAGGAAGCCGTCATCGCCGAAGCTGGTGCAACAAAGGAAAGCCTCGTCGCCGCCGCTAAGGCTTGTGGATTCCGTGGCGAGCGCAGGGCACTTCGTGTCCCCCTCGCCGAACTTGAATGGTCACTTAGGGGTGATATCCTCGCCCTCTCTTTCAGTTTACCTCCCGGCGCCTACGCCACGAGCGTACTCAGGGAACTGATGAAAGTATCCACCACGAATTCCTAGTTTCTCTCATTGTCTTCCTCCCGCGACAATAGGTGATAAAATATGCACATTCCATGAGTGCCGTGATGAACTATTACCAGGAAAACGTATACCTTCAAGGACACATCATCGACTCTCTTGTGCTCGCTAAGGTGCTCGATCTCATCCTGATGATGGGGGGAACCTTCGACTTGGAAGATGTTCACATCGGCAAGACACGGGAGGAAGCGTCTCATGCCCGTATTCGAATCCGAACCGCCTCGAGAGCACTCTTAGACGACATCCTGAGGAAGATTCAACCTCACGGCGCCTCGATCGAACGTGAGGCAGATTGCCGGACCGATAGGGCACCCGCCGACGGAGTGTTACCCGATAATTTCTACGCCACGACCCATTTGCCCACTCAGATCCGGCTTAACGGTCGATGGCTGGACGTGGATCGAATCGAGATGGACCTCGCGATCGCGGTCAACGAGGCGGGTTCCGTCGCCCAGGCCGTGCCGATGGGTGAAGCTCGTCAGGGGGACCGGATCGTGGTCGGTCGAGAGGGGGTGCGCGTCATACCGCTGCAGCGTCCGCAAGAGCGAGATGTATTTGGGTTTATGGAGTCCCAGGTCTCGGCTGAACGGCCCCATGGCCATATCATCGCCGACATCGCAACTCGGATGCAGCAATTGAGGAAGCGGCACAGGCAGGGGCGGGTAGATTCGCACGTCTTGCTGTCCGGTGGACCGGCTATCATTCATGCCGGAGGACGAGAGGCCCTGACCTGGCTGATCGAACAGGGATTTATTCATATACTGTTTTGCGGGAATGCGCTGGCGGCGCATGACATGGAAGCAGATCTGTTCGGCACGTCGCTCGGCTACGGGCTCACAGCAGGACGCGCGGTCCCGCATGGCCATGAGCACCATTTGAGGACCATCAACCGAATTCGAGGTATCGGCGGCATTGAGGCGGCGGTGACGTCGGGAATGATCAAGCAGGGAATCATGGCGGCTTGTATCCGGCAAGGAGTGCCGATGATCATATCCGGAACGATTCGTGATGACGGTCCCTTGCCGGAAGTGATCACGGATTCCGTTTTGGCACAACGCGCGATGCGGGCTTTGATCCCCGATGTTGGACTGGCTCTCCTCGTCGCCTCGACCCTACACTCCGTGGCGACGGGCAATCTTCTGCCGGCAACCGTTCCCACAGTCTGTGTAGATGTGAACCCGTCGGTCCCGACCAAGCTCGCCGATCGTGGGAGCTTTCAGGCAGTCGGCCTCGTCATGGATGCGGCATCGTTTCTGTCGGAACTCGCCAGGATGTTGGGGAGGTCGACATGAGCCGCCTCCTCGTATGTCCACCGGATTTTTTCGGGATTGAGTATGAGATCAATCCTTGGATGCGCCTTACCAATAGCGTGAATCACGAGCGGGCGGTGCGACAATGGCATGAATTGATGCGTGTGTTTGAAAGGGACCTTGGCGTCGTTCTCGAACGAATGGCTCCCATTCCTGGGTTGCCCGATCTCGTATTCACGGCCAATGCCGGCCTCGTGGTTGGACGAACCGCCGTCGTGAGTCGCTTCCGGTATCCTGAACGGCAACGAGAAGAAGCTCACTTTGAGAATTGGTTTCGCAGGCATGGCTATGAGGTGATGACGGTAGAAGCAGGCATTCATTTTGAAGGTGCTGGGGATCTCCTGGGCTTCCCGGAATACTGGTTCGGCGGATATCGACAGCGATCGGATATCCGCGTCTTCCCAATCCTCAGCGAGCATTTTCACCGAGAAATTATTCCGCTTGAGCTCGTCGACAGCCGTTTCTACCATCTGGATACCTGCTTCTGCCCATTGAGCGGCGGCGAACTTCTGTATTTCCCCGCAGCATTTGATACCTATGGCCGGACCGCGATTGCCGAACGTGTTCCGGACAAGCTGCGCCTCGCCGTCCCGGAAGATGAAGCCGTGAAGTTCGCCTGCAATGCCGTCGGTGTCGGGAAACACGTCGTCCTCCCTGCCGGATGTCCCGCCACTCAGGACTGGCTCCGTATAAGGGGGTATGAAACCCACCCGGTTCAGCTCGATGAATTCATGAAATCCGGTGGGGCGGCCAAGTGCCTCACTCTAGCGCTGGACTGAGTCTCGACGTTCGTCACCTATCGCGTTGAATCGGCGGAATATGGCGTCTCTCGGTGGCTGGCGCACGACGGCTGACGGTCCTATTTTTTCTTCCGAAAGAGAAACGCGCCATACATGCCGGCAATTGCGATCGTGACGAGTTCGATTGTCAGGAGCATGCGGCTCACGACAGCTTCTGGGGCAGGAGGAGAGAGAATGAAATACATGCCGAGAAACTCCGGCGTCTGCGTCGGCGGGGTCTCCCATGGAGGGAATAACACGGCCAGAATCATTACAACGATCATCCCATAGAGCACGGTGAGATTGAGTTGATCTGGTGCCGAACGGTTGGGACTGGAGTCTGAAGGGTTATCTGTGCGACCATCCAGCCGCCGGCCGCATTGGATACAGAAACGATTAATCTCCGGTTGTGACCGGCTACAGGCAGGACAGATTTGCATGCGGGAATACTACTCGTGATTTGACTGAGCATGCAAACCCCAATCTTGATGACTGGGGAGGAATGTGGGAGTACCGATCGGCTAGATCAGAGCGGTGGGCGTGAACTATAGTTCCACTCAGAAGTGGAAATTCAGTCCCATGGCCACGAAATGCACATGATAGTCTGCATCGAATGCAGCTGCGCCATTTCTGTTGTTGGGATCAAATCCCAATCTTGTTCTATTGTATTTCCATTCACCAAACGCGCTAAGGTTCCTGGTTATGTAAAACTCAAGTCCAGCCTTGGTATTGAGTCCGATGCTGAATGAGCCTTGGCTTCCTTCAAATCCTACCTGCGTTGTGTGCACTCGAGCAAAAAACAGTCCGAGGCCGACGCCGACATAGGGTTGAAGCCTCGTCTTGTGGTATCGGAACATCAAATTCACTGGGGCCCAAGTGACCATACGAAAGTGGTCCCCTGTAAAGGTCGACTCGGTCGTACCACCGACCACTGGACCAACTCCGGGGAAGATCGCTCCAGGCGGGATCGTGATTCGTACGTTTTCCTGCTTGATGTTGGGGGTTGTGTAAAAGACCTCAGTTTCTACTCCGAACCACGGAGCCTGTGGGAAATAATATCCCGCCTTCCCACCCAAGACGATGGAACGCGAGAGTTCTCGATCCGACATGGTACTGCTCGGTATGGTATCGGTCAGTTCCGCCTCTGTCAGTGAGTTACCTGAAACACTTGTCCCAATCTGGCCTCCAATGTAGGTTTCCGAATAGACAGTTGGAACAGCAACCAATAGGGGCAAGAACGACAGAGCTGTTGCACAGATTCCTAAGGAGGTTCGTACCGCACAACGTTGTTTCATTGGGATCATCCAGATTGCTTCTATGCCTGGCTCTCATCCTATGACTTGAACTGGTATTGACGAAGTGATTTTTAAAATCCTGACGAGGAAAGAACGAGTGATCTGCCATTCACAACATAGTCCACCTTCATTGACAGGCCTTTGACGCCTTCCTATAATCCGCCGTCCTGAACGGATGGGTGATGATTTCGCCATGAGGCTGAATCGCTTATGCCGACCACGATCAACAAGATCGGCGTTATTGGAGCCGGAGCCTGGGGCACAGCTCTGGCCAAACATCTGGCCGAGAAGGGGCTGGAGGTTCGTCTTTGGGCCTATGAGCACGATGTCGCCAACGCCATCAATTCCTCACACGAAAACCCGATCTTCCTCAAAGACGTCCTGCTTCCTCCAGGTTTGACGGCCACTTCCTCGCTCAGTGAGGCCGTTACGAACCGCGACGGGGTTTTGTTTGCCGTTCCATCACATCTCACCCGATCCGTGTTGCATCAGTTGGCACTCTACGTCTCTGGTCCCCTGCCATTCATGTGTGCAACCAAAGGCATTGAGGAAAACACGGCCAAGCTGATGACCCAGGTGATGGAGGACGAGTTGCCGCCGTCCATGCACCGCTCTCTCATGGTGCTCTCCGGACCCAGTTTCGCGTCGGAATTCAGTGCCGGTAAACCCACGGCCGTGTGTCTGGCCGGCCTCGATGAGCAATTGGTGAGACGGTTTCAACATGCGTTGATGACGCCTGCATTTCGGGTATACGCGGACACAGACGTCATCGGGGTTCAACTCGGCGGTGCGCTGAAGAATGTCATGGCCCTGGCAGCAGGCGTGATCGATGGTCTGGGCCTCGGACTTAATGCCCGCGCGGCGCTCATTACCCGAGGCCTGGCTGAAATTATCCGGCTGGGCGTGGCAATGGGAGCCGATTCGCGCACGTTTTATGGACTTTCCGGGGTCGGCGATCTGGTGCTGACCTGTACGGGCGCACTGAGCCGTAATCATTCAGTTGGTGTCCGGCTTGGTCGGGGGGAAAAGCTCCAGGCAATTTTAGTCGGGATGCAAGCTGTTGCAGAAGGCGTTCGAACGGCGCGTGCGGCGCTCGCGTTGGCCCGTCGCCATCAGGTCGATATGCCGATCGTACAAGAAATCAACGCCGTGCTGTATGACGATAAATCCTGTTGGAAAGCCGTCACCGACTTGATGGAAAGGGATGCAAAACCTGAGAAGGGGTGGACATGAATCCGGAAGGACTCGAACGGCTCCTGCAGCAGGTCCGTCAAGGACAAGTGACGGTCGAACAGGCGCTTCAGCGCTTGCGATCATTGCCTTTTGAGGATCTAGGCTTTGCTTCGCTCGATCATCATCGATCGTTACGACAGGGGTTCCCCGAGGTGGTCTTGTGTGAAGGGAAAACCACGGCGCAGGTCATCGCCATCGCTCGGGCACTCATCATAAAACAGGGCCCGTTTCTCGCGACTCGTGCCGACCCATCGGTCGCTCGTGCCATTCGTCGTATGGATCGACGGGCACAGTACTATCCCGATGCACGCATTGTGGCGATTCGCGCCTCCAAACAGAAGCTACATGGGCATATACTCGTAGTCACCGCGGGAACTGCGGACGTGCCCATAGCGGAAGAAGCCCGTGTGACCGCAGAAGTGATGGGAAGCCACGTTGAGCGGCTGTACGACGTCGGTGTCGCAGGTATCCATCGATTGCTCGGAAAGAAAGATCGGCTGTTCGACGCGCAGGTCGTAATCGTCGCGGCCGGTATGGACGGCGTCCTGCCGAGTGTGGTGGGAGGCTTGGTCCACTGCCCGGTCATTGCCGTGCCGACCAGCCGAGGTTATGGCGCAAGTTTCGGAGGAGTCGCTGCACTATTGACAATGCTCAATTCCTGCGCGGCGGGTGTGGGAGTGATGAACATCGACAACGGATTCGGCGCGGCCTGCCTTGCGCATCGGATCAATATGCTAGGTGCCAAGTCATTGGTCAATGGTCATTCAAGAAAACCGCTTCCAAGTGACCATTGACTCGTTCAGCGCACTTCTAACGTTCCTCGCTTCGGCCAAGCGACCATCACGGTGTGTAACCCCTTTTCTCCGTTTGCCAACAACTTTGACCGCACTTCATACGAATAGGTACCCGCCTCGGCGAGTTGCTTGCGGTGATCCTGCCCATCCCAAGCAAGCTCGACGGACACCTTCGATCGTTCCAGCTCCCCATTTCCCGCCGATGGGATGAGAACAGGCTGCCGATGCGTGAGAAATCGGAGCGAGGTCTTCGAAGGAGAGCTAATGAGCGATGTCACCTCCAAAATCGCGGATCCATCCACTTCTTTCGGAAGTTGTACCGTAACGGAAAACTGAAGCGGTCCGTTTCCCAGGATATACGGGGTCGGCGCAATGTTGAGGCCGACAATTTTGAGCTCAGGCTCGGGCCTGGGAACGCGGGAGGGCTTCATCTTTGAAAGACTGTCGGCTGGGAGGAAAGCAGTCAGACAACCGCAAAGGGTGAGAAACACAAGCAGAAGTTTCGGACGATAGAGATTGTTTAGAGTTCTCACGAAAACGCCGAACCTGCTTTCATGGGTACGGGCGCGGATTCGCAGCGATGCTCGGTCCGTGCAACTCAACTACATTGTTAGGGGGATAACATAGCATCCCTGGGGTGTCAACGAAGCGTCGACATTGAACCAACGATTGCCGTCCGGCAATACGTTTGGGTAAGATGTCCGGTCATTTTACGTGTGGCGAGTGAGGAACTCGGTGGGTCGGCATTTACACTTCGATTGTTTCTCCGGTGTCAGTGGAGACATGATCCTCGGCGCGCTGGTGAGCGCCGGACTCTCGTGGACAGCCTTGGTGAACGGCCTCAACCGCCTACAGCTCAGCGGTTACCGGCTGCGGAAGCGTGAGGTGCATCGTGGCGCGCTCCCGGCAATAAAGGTCGATGTGATCGTTCAACAGGGGTTTCAACGGCCGCTGACTCTCTCACGTATTCGAAAGATCCTCGCCGGCAGCACGCTGCCCGGCCCGGTCAAGGAACGTAGTCGATCGGTCTTCGACCGACTGGCTGAAGCAGAAGGCCTAGCCCATCGAGTCGATGTGAAAGATGTCCATTTTCATGAAGTGGGGGTTGTGGATTCGTTTATCGATGTCGTCGGAGGCGTGCTTGGTTGTTATCTCTTAAACGCCACCCGTGTCACTTCGTCCGCCATCAATGTCGGGGCCGGTTCCATTCAGACCTCACACGGGCTCTTACCTGTTCCAGGACCGGCTGTGGCGGTGCTGGCGAAAGGGATCCCGATCTACGCCGCAGGTCCACCCTGCGAGCTGGCAACTCCCACCGGGGTTGCGTTGCTTCGGACATTGGCGTCCGAATTCGGCCCTATGCCGGCCATGAAAAGTATAGTGGTTGGCTATGGGGCCGGCGACCGTGATCCTGACGGGTGGCCCAATGCCTTGCGCGTGTTTCTGGAAGAAGAGTCCGCGTCGGAAGTGCGTCGGACCGAGCGAATGATACAAATTGAAACGAATCTCGACGACCTCAGTCCACAGACCTACGAATACGTCATGGAACAGCTCCTTCAGATCGGTGCCGTTGATGTCGCACTGACTCCCGTCGTCATGAAGAAAAGTCGACCGGGAGTCGTGCTGAGCTGCCTGGCCGCTGAAGATCGGGCGGATGCCGTGCTCGAAGTCCTCTTCCAGGAAACCACCACACTCGGAGTACGTCTTCACGAGGTACGCCGACAGGTCCTTCCACGACGATTCGTCCCTGTCACAACCCAAGGCGGAGTCGTTCGCATGAAAGTCGCCGAGGTCGGCGCGGGATGGGAAAAAGCAGCCCCCGAATATGAGGACTGCAAGGCCATCGCAAAACGAACCGGTCGCCCACTCAAGACGGTTATGGAGGAAGCGCTGCAGGCCTATCGACGAGGGCTTCCGAAGAACAGAATGGTCAACGTGCGAGGCAGGGCGTGACCGTTCTCTACTACGTTCTCCTCTTTGTCGTTTCCGTCGCAGTCACGTTAGGCGGGTGCGCGCTCTTTACCAATGCCATTGAATGGCTGGGCAAGCGGCTGGGTATCTCCGAGGGTGCCGTAGGCAGCGTCTTTGCCGCAATCGGCACGACGCTGCCTGAAACCTCAATCCCGATCATTGCGATTTTCTTCGGCGAAAGCCGGGAAGAAGTTGAGGTCGGCTTGGGCGCCATCTTAGGCGCGCCTTTCATGCTCAGCACACTGGTGCTGCCCCTATTGGCCGTTCTTCTGCTGCTCTATGCACGGGCCGGCAAGCGGACTGCCCGATTTCATCTCAATTATCGCGAAGTCCTGACGGACCTCACGTTTTTTATGATCGGATATTTTGTCGCCTTGGGTTGCGCCTTCGTGCCTTCCAAGCTGATTCATCTCATCGCGGCCGTTACATTGATCTGTTTGTATATTTACTACATGAAGCTCAAATTCGCACCGGCTGGTGGTGAAGACGGAGGTGAGCTCGAGCCCCTGATTTTCGACAAGGCCGCTGCCATCCCGTCGTCCGCGATGATCGGATTTCAAGCCCTCTTGGGTTTGGGTGGGTTGATAGTGGGCGCACATTTGTTTGTCATGGCTGCGGAATCGATGGCCGGCTTATTCGCCATGTCACCGTTGATTTTGGCGCTACTTATCGCCCCGCTCGCCACCGAACTGCCGGAGATGTCCAACAGCTTTCTCTGGCTCTATCGCAAGAAAGATCGACTCGCCGTGGCCAATGTCACAGGAGCTATGGTTTTTCAAGGCACCTTCCCGGTCTCTCTGGGGTTGATCGGAACCGAATGGTCGATTGCACCATCGGCATTGACCACGATGATCTTGGCCGTACAGGCGGTGGGACTCTGCCTCCTGCAGATTCTGATCGGAGGTCGATGGCGGCCGTGGCTACTCGCCGCCGGCGCTGTTTTCTATATCGGCTATACGGTGCATCTCTATGTCAACTGAATCGCGATCACCTCGCAATCGTTCCTCATCTCCCCGACTCCCCTTGCTGGGAATCACGATGGGAGACCCGGCCGGTATCGGCCCGGAAGTGATCGCCAAGGCTTTGTCTGGAGCTCACTTGCACAACGTTTGCCGATCGATCGTTATCGGATCGCTTCCTGTCATGGAACGAACGATCAAGGCGCTGAGACTCAAACTAAACGTAGTTCGAGTTCACGGTCATGACACGATAGCGCCACGCAGAGGAACGGTGGCCGTACTGGATCCACTGGATGCACCGCTACGAACGTTCAAGCCCGGTATTGCTGCACCGGAGACCGGTGCCGCTTCAGTCGCCTTTATCAAGAAAGCTGTCGAACTGGCTCAGATCGGCTGTATCGATGGGATGGTGACGGCGCCCATCAACAAGGAAGCCATCAATATGGCCGGCTGCCAGTACCCGGGCCATACCGAATTGTTGGCCGATCTCACCCACGCGCGTGAGTCGGGCATGATGATCGTGGGCGGGCCGTTACGCATCATGTTCGTCACGACACACGTCGCAATCAGAGATCTTTCATTGCTGCTGAGCCAAGCAAAGATTGAAAAAGCGATCCGTTTGGCTCAATTGGCGCTGACGACGCTGTTCGGCATCAAACGTCCCAGGATAGGAGTGGCTGCCCTCAATCCCCATGCCGGTGAGCATGGATTGTTCGGCGATGAGGAAGCCCGCGTGATTCTTCCGGCTGCCCGTGCGACGCAGCGGGAAGGTATTCTGGCAAGTGATCCTCTGCCGGCTGACACTCTATTTGGGAAAGCCGCGAAAGGGTCATTTGACGGCGTTGTCGCCCTCTACCACGACCAGGGCCTCATTCCCCTGAAGCTGGTCGCCTTCGGCGCCTGCGTCAATCTCACCGTGGGCTTACCTATCATCCGCACCTCAGTGGATCATGGAACCGCTTTTGATATTGTCGGGAAGGGCCTCGCCGATCCGGGGAGTCTGATTGAGGCCGCCAAGCTGGCTGCCTGGATCGCTCAGAATAGAAAGTCGACAACACCGACAAAGAAGAAGCGGACCGGACATGTCGCCTGATATTTCGAAGGGTCTTGCCGTAGTCCGACAGCAGATGGACGAATTGGAGACGCTCCAGAAACAGACGCTTCAAGATTTGAACACCGTCGCCGGAGCGGAACGGATAGCAAAATGGAAAGTTCGCACGGTTGCGCTTATTTCCAATGCCGTCGGCCCTCTGGAAGGACAGGCGTTCGCTCGTATTCAGCCGGGACCGTCGTTCACCCGCGACCTGGTCGAAGAGTTTGCGGATCTGGTTGAATGTTATCGCTCACCACTGATGATACTCGCCAAGCGGTTGGCCCAGACTCCTCCAACTGGGAGTTGACGGGTGGACTCCCCTCTCCCCCCTGCAGCGATCAAACGCTTTGGACAGAATTTCCTCATCGATCCCAACATTGTCCGCAAAATCGTCGCGCTGGCTGAGCTGGCCTCGACCGATACCGTTTTGGAAATCGGTCCCGGGCGCGGCATTCTCACAGAGGCGCTTTGTCGTGCCGTCCGCCACGTGACGGCGATCGAGATCGATCCACGACTCTATGCTTATCTCGCTGAACGACGGTCCCAGTTTGCGAACCTCGCGCTCGTCCTCGACGATGCGCTGATCTATCCGATCGAGCACCTTCCGATCGGCACCATCGTCGTCGCGAATCTTCCATATTATTTGTCCACTCCTCTTCTCTTCCGGCTTCTCGATCAGCGCGACCGTTTCCCTCGCATGGCGCTTATGCTGCAAAATGAGGTCGCAGATCGATTGATAGCAAAACCGGGCAGCTCCGACTATGGAGTGCTTTCAGTCATGGCACAGTATGCAGCAGCGATCACGAAAGTATTCCGAGTTTCTGCGCAGTGCTTCAGACCAAGACCGGAAGTCGACTCTGCTGTGGTTCTGCTGAAGACCAGGCATCAGAGAGCACTGAACCTGGAGGAAGAGCCAAAATTTTCCGCACTCGTGAAGGCCGCTTTCGCGCACCGCCGAAAGACACTCACGAATTCCCTTAAGGACGAGGGGTACGAGCAGAAACTGGTGGCAGCAGCATTGAATTCCCTCGCACTCTCTCCTTCCACTCGTGCGGAAATCCTTTCCATCGAACAGTTCATCGAATTGGCCCGCAGCATATAGAGGACGGCTTTCTCGTGCTTCCACGCATAACAAACTACAGGCCTGAGGCAAGCCCCGTTCACAGGGGATCCAAATCGATTGGAGGTCGTGTTACGTGAATCAGTGATGATTGGAAAGCCGGCATGCTCGGCACGTTATGCGGGTCGCATGTGGATTTTGAAAATGACTCGGCGGCTCTTATCGCGGTCGAGGTGTCCGGCGTCGTTGCGTAGGAGATTCTGTTTTCCACGTCCGTTCGCTGTGGCTTTCTGTAAGAAGCATTCATAAGCCCACGGCAGCTTCTCGCGAATCACTTCCAAGCTTTTCGCCAGTACTGCAAAAGAACGTTCCTGACTGAGTCTCAGATTGCGTATATCGTCACCCAGATCGTCAGTGTACCCTTCAATGACAAAGGCTTCCACTTCTTGCTTTCCAGGATTGCAGACGAGTGAGGCATAGTGCGGCATGACCTCGGATATGAAGGTTTCGGCGGTAGGGAGCAATACGCTCTTCCCAAATTCAAAGTTGATCGCCGTATCCGGCACCGTGATCGTGTGGACACTCGGCCTTTCGGCTTCCAGTGGCGGATGGCGTGGGTCAAGTCTCGGCGTCATGTCCGTCGGTATGGCACGGCTCCCAGCTGGATCGACATTTCCATCTTGGACGCGGGTCATATAGGCGACGAACAATAGGATGAAGATGACGGCGAGCGAGGTCATCAGATCTGCAACCCCACCCGTCACCACAGCTGAGCCGTCACGAGAGTCCTGTGCGAAGATCGACTTCATCCCTTACGTTCCGCCTGTGCCGTTTCTGTAAGTCGAGGCTTTCCTGGATCGCGGTCTTTATTCGCCGGACGTACATGTTCTGTCGTCGCAGTTGTATTGCTCCTGAGTTCCTGAAACATCGTTTCGATCTCAGATTGGGACAACTGCACCGGGGAGCATCGCTCCTTAATGGAGCGGTTGAGATCGTGGATGGCTTCCAGCAAGGGATTCATCAGCGTTCTTAACGCCCGCTGGACCTCGTGGCCGATCTCCTCAGGCAATTCATCAAGTTTCATCGGTGAATGCTTGGGATTCAGAGCCGTGAGCGCTTGTGCGGCGGAGTTAAGAGCCGTGACGGTTGATCCGAGACATTGCTGCACGGCCTCTACGAGCTGATGCGCGGTATCGTTTCGGACGGGAGCGACTATGGTAGTGGGCGGTCCGTTCGATGATGATGAAACCTGGAGATGTTGATCGGCAGCTTTCTGAGGAAACATTTCGTCCAGGAGGGAAACGCATTCCCGGTGTCGGTTGTCCAGCCGATGCCAGACGGAATTTTCGAGGAGAGTAAACGCATTGGCGCAGGCCAAGCCGACGATGGATGTGACAAACTTTCCTGAGAGTCCGTTGATAAGTCCTTGGATCCCATCGATTTCCGACCCATTCGCATGGAGCTTGCTGAGTCCGATCAAAATAGCAAGGAAGGTGAACATCAAACCTATACCCGTCATGAAGGCAGGAAGCTGCCGGTAAAAACGGACATCGAGATGGGCGGAGCAGAGAGATTCGAACGAGAAAAAATCACCGGCGGAGCGCTGACTGTGGACCGTCGGTTCAAGAAACCAGGCAGATTGCTCTACCGCGAGAGTCTTGCGGTATGAAAGCCAATCTCTGGCAAAAGCCTGCTCCGACCGTATCGCACGGTCGAGTGCTTGCAGATCGTCAAGGTCGCGTCGCGTTTCCGACGACTCGTCCGGACGGGCCCGCCTTTTTGCCAAAGCCGGAATGACAAGCCAGTCCTTGGAAACTCGTCGCCGTGCCATGACCAGAGGCATGACGGACGACTGAAACCGTAAAAGCGTGCGTTGAATGTGTAATAGACCTCTGATGAGTACCGCACTATGCCATAGACAAAGGGTGAGAATACCTGCAGCACCGAGCCAGCTAAGCATGGGACTCTGAAGCCCGCCGACCACCGTCACGTCGCGAGCGAGCCATTCCCAAAGGGCAGTGAACGAATCCATCTCCTCCATCGGACGACCTCACTGGGACCCAAGTGCTATTCTCAACAAGAGCAACGCTCGATCGTCTCCCTCAACTTTTGTGCCAGCGAAAAGGATGCGTGAAATAGCCGGGTACCGCTACCCTGTCGAGATAACGATAGACCAGAGTGGAAATTCTTGCCGAGAAGGAGGCAATTTCGGCAGGGATTGGCCTTTTTCTATGGCCCGGAAAAAACTTGTCCTCCGGTCGATTGAACGTTGGTTTTCGTGCTATGGTTCAATGTAACTTTTGTCTTTGGATCAGAAGGCATGCAAAAGAGGCGGTTCCAATGCTCTCAAGAACATGTTTGAGTCGACTTACTGGAATAATGTGTGTGGTGTGCTCGGTAACAGGATGCGCAAGCGAATTCGCCGTTTTCAGCGCATCCGGAGAGCCGCTCCTGATTTCACGCCGGGGATATACAGCCGATGAATGTACTCGAATGGTTAAAGACGATGCCGCTCGCATGGGCGTCACATTGCGGTATGTTCACATACGTGGGAATACCGTAGGTCGCTCGCTATTATGGCCCTTTGAACCTGGGTATGCTTGCGAGGCGGCAATCGGCCCACCGCAGGACCCAATCGGTACCTACCCTGGTGATCCCCGCGTCATTATTCGCGGTTCATGACTCAATTGTTCGTCTCCTACTCTTTTTTCCATTGAATCGACACGCCACAAACGCCGATGCTGTATCCACTCCGATCCTCCAAGTTGCCGGGATAACCAATTGACCTGCCTCGCCTGTGTCTGAGAGTTTCCCATCGGCAGGTAAGTGCATTCCTCCCATGAAGCCTCGGTTAGGCTAAACAGCAACAGACACTACTTCGGCGATTCGCTTGTTGCTTCAGGCTCTTACGATATACTTATGAGGTACAAGAAAGAGCCCTGCGGGACGGGAAAATCTCAGCCAAAAGCGCAATGATCAAGATCCTATTGGTCGAGGACAACGATATCGACGCGCGTCTGACCCAAGACATCTTGGTGGAATGGAACCTGGAAGAATTCGATATCATCCATGTGACCCGCTTAAGTGACGCCTTTGCACACTTGGCTCGCGCACGCTTTGATGCCGTCCTTCTGGATCTGTCACTTCCGGACGGTTATGGGCTTTCAACAGTACGTCAAATGCAAGCCGCGAATCCTACAATTGCCATCATCGTGCTGAGCGGACTCAACGACCAGACACTCGCGTTACAGGCCGTCCAGAACGGGGCACAGGACTATCTCGTTAAAGGAGAGGGGCAATCGGAGTTATTGGCCCGCTCAATCCGCTATGCGATAGAACGAAAACGAGCCGAAGAGCGGCTGACCTACCTTGCCCAATATGATCAGCTGACCGGCCTGGTGAACCGCACCTTGTTTCGTGATCGCCTTATCCAAGCCATGGCACGCAGCAAACGACTCCAACAGCCTCTCGGTCTCATGCTGCTCGATCTCGATCAATTCAAACCGGTGAATGATACCATGGGTCACAATGTCGGTGATCAGCTTTTGAAGACCGTCGCGGAACGGCTTCAAGAGTGCGTGCGTGAAGTGGACACGGTCGCCCGCATGGGAGGAGATGAGTTTACTATTATCCTCGAAGGCCTCACGTGCGAAGAAGATATCACGCTAGTCGCGCAACGAATCACCAAGTCAGTGGCGGAACCCTTCCATCTTGGGGAGCATACGGCGTTGATCGGAGTCAGTATCGGTATTACTGTCTACCCAACCGATGATCACGAAGTCGATGAACTCTTGAAGCATGCTGATGCCGCCATGTATCGGGCCAAACAGCAAGGGGGAAGCTCTTTTCAGTTTCATATTCCGGATGATTCGCCTTCTTCCACCCGTTGAATTAACGATCATCCTCCTTCCGCGACTTTCGGCTGTCATCGACCGATCTGAGCAAGCGGTTGATCTGAGATTGCATACGCGCCCATAAGATTCGGTTCGAGTCGATTCATTGTAGGAAGCTCCGATGGCGACGGGTTGGGATGCGAATCGGATGTCATCACGATACCCCAGTGCTGATTGTTGCGGCAGACATTATCGACAAGCAACCCTTCTGCGTGCTGGAACAATAGGATGCCGCTCAGCATGTTTTCTTCACACAGATTCCGCACCAGTTCCGGACGGCTGCCCGGATCTCTGACCGCGATGCCAAAATGGTGATTCTCAACACAGCGATTGTCGGCCACTCGCGGTTGAGCGCCCGCAAACACGAAAATGCCCGACTCCCGATTGCGGCACACTTCGTTGTCGGTGAATGCGACCCGACATTCAGGTCCATACAACACGACTCCCGACAAGATTCCTTCCATCGCGCGGCACTGCGTGATGATGCATGTGGAGTTGAGTATGTTGAGAGCCGAATGTTGATCGCTGCCGACATAGCGGAACGTGATGCCGGTAATCCATCCTTCCGGTACCTCTTGTAGATACAGCGGCCCGCCACGCCGGCAGAAGATTTGGACCTTATCTCGTCCGGCACCGACAAGCCGCACCGGTCGTTGAGTGACGACGAGCTTATCCTCATAGATCCCAGGACGGACATAGACCTGGTCCGATTCACCGACATCCTTCAGCGCCGCACTTGGAGTCGGATAACAGCGTCGATCGACACGATCAACCACCAAAGTTCGTCCGCCCAGGGGATTGTCCGGAAGGGCCTCTTCACTCATGATACGTTCCTCGGGAAATGTTTCTCGCTTTCCTTACGACCTTGGCGGAAAGCGAGCTCATTGAAACTGAGTTCTCAGATTAAGGGATTCGAACCACTTTGTACAAACCTGTGTCTTCATCTACACGCCCCTTGAAAACCTCCAGTCCGACGATTTCGGTGATCGAGCAAAATCCCGTTTTTTCAGAGTTTCTTATTCACGAGTAGTCAGGACTCTGGCATACCGATTGCGTATGGAAGCCACTGCTATATGAGAAGATGGAGGTCTGTTATGTTCCGCAAATGCATCGGAATTCTCATGTTCCTATTTATTTTCTTTTCGGTCGGCCAGTCCTTTGCCACCCCTACTCAGCGGCAGGATACGACCCGCCGATTATATGATCGCGTCATGGATGAATTTAAGCACCGCGACTACGAGGCAGCGATGGCAGGTTTCCGACTCTTCATCGAGCTGCATAGCCAATCCGCCTTAGCAGCCAATGCGCAATATTGGATCGGAGAATGTCAATATCGGATGGGGCGATATCGAGACGCGCTCAAGTCGTTCTATGATGTCGTGTCTAATTACCCGCTCAGCCCTAAATTGGCGGCTTCCACGCTGAAGCTTGGTCAGACCTACACGAAACTGGGTGATCACGAGAAGGCACGACTGATGTTCGACCGGGTTGTGGATCAATACCCCGATAGCTCGGAAGCAGAAGTTGCTCGCAAAGCCGTTGAAGCTGCCCCAAGTCCCGAAGACTCGACGCATCAATTGCCATAGGAGACGATTGGTTTCAATGCAAGCAGTCGACTCTTTACGACATGGTAGTCACTAGCCTTGCCGATCATAGAGAAGATGCCTTATGAACATGGTGTCAAAATGGAGCCGGGAAATTTTTACGAGATCTTGATCGACGGTCTCCCTGTTGGGGAAAAGCAATTTACCTTGTCTATCCCCCCGTGATCATTAAAGACCAGGTGATCACCATTCCGTCTATTACGTTCACAAAAATCACCGAGTGGCGAATGGAGCCCCTGGTTCTGAATTGCCAGATGGCTCCTGACATTGGATCTGAAGCCTTCGTCGTTATTCCTCTTCGGCTAATCCCGGTCGAGCGGCGAGATCGGGCAGCGAATGGCTTTGCGTCGGCTGCAATTTCGTC
>JACZCY010066243.1_pt1 | contig 39472 bp, 41 predicted proteins | sample 8641821 | NCBI WGS metagenome assembly JACZCY01 (sample SAMN15324609, study PRJNA640507) | soil metagenome | isolation source: intercropping sugarcane | place: China: Luxin town, Laibin City, Guangxi Province | collected 2019-07-25 | depth 10cm m | reverse complement strand
CCAAGGAGATAGCAGCCCTCATACATCGCATTCCCGCGCAACATCGGGAACACATAGTCCTTGACGAAGATCTCACGGAGGTCCTCCACATAGACCTTCTTGACGCCGAGCGCCTGTGCCTTGGCTTTGACGGCCTTCAGATCCTCTCCCTGGCCGAGGTCGGCGCAAAACGCGATGATCTCGGCCTGATAGGTTTCCTGAAGCCACTTGAGGATGACGGAGGTATCCAGTCCACCGGAATAGGCGAGGACGATTTTCTTGATCGATTTTGGTTTCATGACGGATCCTGCCCGGCGGTTCTCTTTTGGCTAAGCAGCTGGGTCAAAATCGCCTTTTGCATGTGCAGACGATTTTCCGCTTGATCGATGACGACGGACCGCGGGCCGTCCAGCACATCCGCCGTAATCTCTTCTCCACGATGGGCGGGTAAACAATGCATGACGATGGCATCAGGTCTTGCCCGTTGCAGCAGCCGTTTGTTCAGCTGGTAGGGGGCGAGCGTCCGTAATCGTCGCGCCTGTTCCCGCTCGCGGCCCATACTGATCCACACGTCGGTATACACCACATCCGCTTCTTTCACGGCGATAAGGGGATTCTCAAACACCTCGATGGATGCGCCGGTGATTTGTCCTTCCATTCTTGCACGATCGATCACCCGTTGATCCGGCTGATAGCCGGACGGGCACCCGATTGCCACGCGCATGCCCATCTTCGTTCCTGCTTCAATGAGCGAATTGGCCACGTTGTTTCCATCGCCGATGTAAGCGAGGCTGAGTCCCTTGAGCCGGCCCTTGATCTCCTGAATCGTCATCAAATCGGACAAGGCCTGACAAGGATGGCTATGGTCGGTCAGCCCATTGATAACCGGCATCGTGGCTTCTGCCGCCCATTCCTCGACGATCGCATGGTCGTAGGTTCGGATCACGATCCCGTCCAGGTAACGGGACAAGACGCGTGCCGTGTCCGAGATCGTCTCCCCGCGCGAAAGTTGGATGTCGCTCATGGGGAGGACCAGTGCATGGCCGCCGAGCTGGTTCATCCCCGCCTCGAATGACACGCGGGTCCTTGTCGACGGTTTTTGAAACAGGAGCCCTAATGTCTTCCCATGGAGCAACCGATGCAGAATGCCCTGACGTTGCTTCTTCTTCAGAGACGTCGCCAAATGCAACAAGTCGCGGACCTGCTGTCGCGGCATCGTCGCGACGTCGAGTAAGTCCTTGGCATAGCGCCCGCCGTTGATTTTCTGTCGGGCTGGTACGGCCATCAGTGATGTGAATCTTTTCCCGCCGTCTGGCGCTGGTTCAATAGTACGCTAAGTAGCTCGATGAGCTTGTCCACCTCGGGCTGCGTGATCACCAAGGGCGGCACAAAGCGCAGTACCCGCTCGGTTGCGGCATTGATCAGTACACCGCGGGCGAGTGCATCGGCCACCACCGATCGGGCGTCGGCCTCCAACTCCATACCTTGCAAGAGACCAAGGCCTCGCACATCCTTCACGATTCGATGGCGGTCTTTACAGTCGGCCAATCCCTTTGCCAAGTACTCGCCCATACGCCGTGCGTGATCCAGCACCTTTCCTTCGAGCAGCACCCGACAGACGGCCAGTGCCGCGGAACAGGCCAAGGGGTTCCCACCGAACGTGGACGCATGAGAGCCGGGCGTAAACGCTGCGGCCACCGATTCCTTTGCCAGACAGGCTCCGATCGGCACTCCTCCGGCGAGACCTTTTGCAAGGGTCATGATATCGGGTTTCACGCCGAGCTGTTCATGGGCGAAGAAGGTACCTGTTCTCCCCATGCCCGTTTGAATTTCATCGAAAATGAGCAAGATGTCTTGTTGTGTACAGAGTTCACGCAGATTTCTCAGACAATCCCGATCGGCTACATACACGCCGCCCTCCGCCTGAATCGGTTCCAGCATGATCGCCGCGGTCCTCTCATTGACCATGGATTCGATCGTCACGAAATCATTGAACGGTGCATAGACAAACCCCGGCATCAGCGGCTCGAAACCCTTCTGAACCTTCTCCTGCCCGGTGGCGGTGAGCGTTGCCAGTGTTCGGCCATGGAACGAATTCTTCATCGTGATGACTTCAAAGCGGTCGGGCCCATGCCGCTCATGTCCGTACCGCCGCGCAAGCTTAATCGCCGCTTCATTGGCTTCGGCTCCGCTGTTGCAGAAAAACACCCGATCGGCGAACGAATGGTCCACCAGCAGGCGTGCCAGCTTCACTTGCGGTTCGGTGTAGTACAAGTTGGACGTATGGATCAGTTGGGCTGCCTGACGTTGGATGGCCTGAACCAGGTCAGGATGACCATGTCCCAGCACATTGACGGCAATCCCACCGACAAAATCGATGTACTCTCGTCCTTCCAGATCGTAGACCTTCGCGCCTCGCCCTCGTACAATCGAAACAGGCTGGCGATTGTAGGTCTGCATCAGGTATTTGGCGGCATCATCTTTCAGCTCTTCGGTCGGCATGATGACGTATCCCCTTAAGAAAAAAGGAAAGCTAGCACAGGGGCGGTGGGAAGAGCAACAAGCGGAGCATCGGGTCACTGGTAAAATTTGTCTTACTCGTCGCGAGCATTGCTCATAAAACATTCAAACTTACCAGTGCCAGCATCGGGAAATTGCTGTCAGGAGTCGCTTGCTCACGTTCCTCAATCAGCCATGAGTGATAGGCCGTATCCTTCTGTTCCGAGTATGGTAAGCTGCGTCGCCATGATGATGTGCAGTCAGTGCAAGCAACAGAACCCCGACGAGGCCCATTTCTGTCATCAGTGCGGAGCCAAACTGGCTGAAGCAACGGCTGCCGCCGAGACCGCCCCTGAGACTCCCACCGCTCGGCCGGTTCTGGACGATGAGATGCTGTGGCGCCAATTCATCGGCTCCAACGCCGACCACTATCTGACCGTGTTTAAGAAATTTTCGTCGAGCGGCCAGCCAAAGTTCGCTCTCTCATGGAACTGGCCGGCGTTTCTCTACATCTCCTTCTTGTGGTTTTTGTACCGTAAGATGTATCTGCATGCATTCGTCTATGCGGTCGGCCCGATGATTTCGACGTATCTCACGGGAGATTTTTCCGCAGGCATTGTCTGGAGCATCATGGCGGGAGCAACCGCGAACTATCTGTATTATTGGCATTGCCGGGAGCACATCGGTGAAATCAAGAAAGCCGACCGGATGGATCGTGCCGCACAAGAAACTGCACTGAAAGAGTCGGGCGGGGTACAGCCCTATGTCATCTGGGTCGGGGTGTTTTTCTATATCATCTTCCTGGCGACACTGGTGAAGATGATTCAAGAAGGCCCGCCCGATCTGGATAAATCGCCCGGTCGACCGGCAAAGCAAGCGGTCCTGCTGTCACAAGCTTGACTTGGCACGGCAATTCAGTATGCTTTGGTCCTTGGATGGGGGACTCATGTTGACGGCAAAGGATGCGCGATGGCTCGATTAATCTTGCTTCGTCATGGGGAATCGCAATGGAATTTGGAAAACCGTTTTACCGGGTGGGTGGACGTCCCGCTTTCCGAAAAAGGTGTCGAGGAAGCCAAGCAAGCCGGTGAGAAGCTCCGCGGGTTTGCCTTTGACCGAGCCTTCTCTTCAGTTCTCACACGCGCCAATGAAACGTTGAGAATTGTGTTGGAAACCCTTGGGCAGACGAATATTCCCATCGAAAAAGACAAGGCGCTGAACGAACGAATGTATGGAGACCTCCAAGGACTGAATAAGACCGAAACCGCCAAGCAGTACGGTGATGCGCAAGTGAAAATCTGGCGGCGAAGTTATGATGTGAAACCGCCAGGGGGAGAGAGCCTCAAAGATACGGCCGAGCGCGCGTTGCCCTATTATGAGAAGAAGATCAAGCCGTATCTGCTGAAGGGAGAAACCATCATCATTGCCGCGCATGGCAACAGTCTTCGAGCGTTGGTGATGGAGTTGGACCGATTGTCGAAGGAAGAGGTTTTGGAGCTCAACATTCCGACCGGTGTGCCGCTTCTCTATGAACTTGACGACAGCGGCAGGGTGCTGTCACACCGCTACTTGTGAGCGTAGGGCTTACCTCACCTCGCCGAACAATCTGCCACATTCCGCTGCCGACGCATAGCGACCAATGACGCGAGCAGCTTTGCGCGACCCACGTGAGCTGATACCATAAAAGAGTAGAGAACTTCAGATGTGAGCCGCATTCCGAACCCGGACGGCATGGAGGCGAAGGTTCGACACGACCATGCCAGCCCATCAGCTGGCATGGTCATCGATTCAGTGTCAGCGATTCACGACTTTTTGAACCATTCCTCCGTAAGAGGAGGTGCTTCGGGTGTTGCTTAGCCCGTCCTTCTCATTTAAGGATGCGATCGGCTCGGAACCTTGGGTCACGACAATCTCGACCCGCCGGTTCTTGCTCCGGCCTTCTTCCGTGTCGTTAGTCGCAATAGGTCGGGAGTCAGCATATCCCACTGTCCTGACTCGGTCGGCACCCAACCCACCCTTGATTAGGGCCTTTCCGGCATGTTCGGCCCGCGCCCGAGAGAGCTCAATGTTATCCTTGAACGGTCGTCGATTATTGTACTTGACCGGTGTGCTGTCGGTATGCCCGGCGACTTCGATGCTCTGGGGATGGAATTTACGCAAGGCCACGCCGATTCGCTTGACCAAGGAGGTTCCCGCCGGTGTCATGCTGGCCCGCCCCTTGGCGAACAGTTCACCTGACGACAAGGCAAGGGTTAATTTGTCACCGCGCTGCTCCAACACCACACTCCCTCGTTTAAGCTCTTCTTGGAGGGCGCTCGTCAACTTCTCGTTGACCTTGGTGAGGTCAGCCGTGGCTCGCGCCGCCGTGATGGCTGGCTGATGAAGCAAATTCTTGTTGGATGCAGTCAGTTTGGCCGGCTTCGGCAAGCTCTTACCCAAGCTCGCGAGCAATCGCTTCGCCTGTGTCAGTTGAGAGTCTCGAGCGGCGAGTTCCATATCCAGGTTGGCCTTGGCCAGCTGAAACTCTTGCTCTTTCGCCACCAGCAGGAGGTCAAGGTCCGCGATGCGTTGCATCGCCGTATCAAGCTGGTCGTTACTGATGGCAAATTGTCGCTCAATGTCGAAGACTTGCTGTCTGGCTAGCTCCAGGCTGCTTCTTGTCCGGTTCAGGTCCTGCGACATTTGTTGGTGTGTGTCTCGTTGGGTGCAGAGCCCCGCGAGTTCCTGCTCCTTTTGGTTCAGTTGCGCTTCCAACTCTTCCGCACGACTCTTTTCGACGTTCAGGAGATTCGTGGTCGCCGTTGTCTTGTCTCGCAGAATGGCCAACTCATTCTCTTTGGCGGTGAGCTGCTGCAGGAGTTGCTCTAACCGAATTTTCTCTTTGTCCGCCTCTGTTTTGTCTGCCTCCGACGGTTGAGTCTGGGGACTGTCCACCGTAATAGAAGTAATAGGAGTAATGGGAGTCATTGAAGTAGTAGGAGCGGTATCGTCGCTCTCGACTTTACGGACATACGAGCCTCCCTCGTTGTCCTGTTGAGTGTGCCGAATATCCGCCGGTCTCAGGAACCCGACGAGCATGGCCATGAGAGAACTTTGACCATCGTCTGATCGAACGGCGGTCGGTTGGTTACCGCCCATTGGTTGAGGAGCAGCAGCCAGACTCAATTCGCATCCAGTCACCGTGACGGTGAAGAGAAAGGCGGAGGCAGCTAGCTTCATAATCATGTTTCACCTCACTAAACTAATGATGATAAGTGGCAGCAATTCTACGATAGATTCAGAGATAGATTCAAAACTGAAAAACCCAATGCCTGGGAAACACCCCTCCCTGTTCACACGGCAAAACGTCCGCAACGAAACAGAAAAAAGCACTCCGACAAAAACACCGAAGCTGATGCTGGTGCGTCTCTCGAATTATGAGTGGACCTAGAAAATCTACTGTGTCCTATACGCCGTCTAGCGGGACTTTGCAACTGGGGATTTTTAGTGCACCACGCTTTCCGCCGGCATGCACAACATGCGGGAAACAGAGAGATCTGGGTGAGGGGCGCGTGGCAGGGATTGGTACGTAAAAGTAATGGTACGTACACATGTCGCTCCCACCATATCTAGTGTATGGGGCATGACGGGATGGTAGGAAAAGATATTTTTCTGCTGTAACGCGAAAGGTCTCGTACGAGCGCGCTCCTGCGCCATCCAGCCGTCTTCCTCTTTCACGGGCAGGACGTGAACGATCCGCAGCCTGACTCAGGAGTAACATCGTTAAAAGACTGTCGCTGTCCTTGAAAAGGACTTGGGCACAGTTGCGCTGCTGTTTCACCATCCATCACGCTCCTTGAATCTATTTCGATACTGAACGAATCGAAATAGATTCACTTCAGGAGGTCTCCGTTTCTCAGGCACAACACAATGCTTGAGAATTCACGTCATGCTCCCTGGTCTATTGCGGCCCGTTCCTTGCTCAGCATTTCCAACATTCAAACGAGGGAGGACCTTATGATCACAGTCAAGAGCCAGTTCCTCCAGCTGACGTTGTCGGCGATCACGTTCATCTTAGTTCTTGGTGCTCTATCGCTGATCTGGCCCGGCATCATCGCCTTATTTCTAGGGTTCCTCCTGCTGCTCCAATCTTGCCATGCCGAACAGGAGATTGCGATGCTGTCCTGGACCGAGGTCGGTCATGTGTCGATCGTCTTCGCCTCTCTCAGGCGCCATGATCTTCCATCGATTTTCTTGTGACGAGCTTGAGCGGCGCGTTCGTCAGCCGAGAGCATCGCGTTGCATTTCTTGCTCGATAAGGCTATACAAGCCAATCATGCATGACCGACGCACAGGTCGAAGAAATCAAACGGCACTTTGGAGTCGTGGCAGAAGCCCTGCGGAGCGACATCCGTCAAGTTGCTGAAGGTCATTCGGGGATTCGGCATGAGTTGCAGGAGATACGCGATGAATTCCGAGATGAATTCAGAGGCTTTCGTTTTCACAACTTGATGAACGGATTCGCACGCTCGAAACCGATATTTCGACATTGAAGACTCGCATGGATCGCCTCGAAACCCATCGAGGCTATTCCCATTCATCTACTTCGCGTTGAACTCCAATACTCTGCACTCACCTTCCTCATAGTCGGTTCTTGGGGATCATCACCAGAACCTCGGATTGCACAACCTCACCCGCCTACGCAGGAAACCATGCTTCGGCGAAGTGTAGCCTGAAAAGCCAACAGGGACCATGGCAATTACGTTGTGAAGCTCCACTGAATCTATTCGGATACCATGTGAATCGAAGAGATTCACCCTCGTGTGGCTTCTTCTTCAGAGGCAAGGAACAATCCTTAGGAATTTACATCGTTCTCATGGATTTTTCTCGCGGTCCGGTCTTTGCTGAGACCATTCACGTATGAACGGGGTCAACGTCAATCCAGCGACGTGCTATTACAAGATGCGACTCTATGTTGGGGTATGTTGTTAATAGAAGGGTTCAAAGATGGGGCCGTCCAGTTCGTCTCGCAGATCGAGCTCTCCTTCCGCACCTCGCTGAATTTGAGCCAGAGTACAAAGTCATGAGCGTATCGTGCGTTCACTCATCGAAAGAACATCTGTCTCTCCACTGCATGGAAATGAGCAGGACAATGCTTTCAATAAAACATACCAAGAACAGATAGCTAATCGGTTGGCAACAAGCTAATTGATTGGCTTGCCATGGGTGAGCAGATATCCAAAGAAATTAGTGGGCCGGGCTTCCGCGTATTGGAGAGATCCATATAAGTGGAGTTCGACAGGTGCACCAACTTGCCGCTCCACATCGACGACGAGCGCAACCCTAGCGGCAGTATCCATGACATCAACAGCGGGACTAAAGGCTGCAATATCGATATCGCTGCTTTCGTCGGGAATACCTTCGACCTGAGACCCGAAGAGGTAGGCCTGTGTGACCGGGATTCGCTCTCGCAATAGCGAGAGCGTTCGGCTCGCGACTGTTTCTATTTCGGAAAGGTTTCGAGCCATCGGAGGAGGTCCTTTGTCTACCCCAGTAAGTGTGTCGCCAAGTCTCTTGTCGTCTCATTTGCCAGCATCCGCACTTCTTCGGGATAGCGTGTGCCGACATAGTACTTCGTAAGCGTCCTGAGAAAGAGATCCTGAGCATCGTGTGGTGAGATCTTGGCCACGTCGGCCAGCTTAGACAGATCGTGGGTGCGGGGTGGGAACATGCTGCAGCGCTCGACGATGAGTCCTTTCAGATATTTCTCCACTGCCTGTTGGCAGCAGAATAGCACATACAGGTATCGACCCGCGGCCAGCATCGCTTCAGCTGTCCCGAGATCATACAGAGAGAGTTCCCGCCATCGTTCGGCATCAGGATTCATGACGGCAGTATATGCAGGATCTTCCGTTGATTCAACGAAACACGTCTTAGACCGATGCGTCGGTGAACTCATATTCAGAGATTTCAGATTAGAGCCTCTCTGATTTATTTCTTACGGGGAGTAGAAGAGAGGGTGGACTGCCACCGAGTGAGAGATCCTCCATATCACAGGGACAAACAAAGGGGTTGGGAGGTCGGGAGTCTTTTTGACGCCCTACCGTCGTCAAAATTCCTTTCTGCCTATTGCATGATGAAATACCGACTGACTGGAGTTTGGAAACTAACGCCCATTCCCATCGAGGCTGCGGATCAGGACGGCGCGGCCATGGCGATCGAGCCAGGATTGAATGCGGTCGCCCACTGTCGCGGGCCAGTTCCGGGTATAACCCGAAGCGATAGCTATTTCGGCTGAAGGCCGCGTCGATGAGTTCAGGAGGGACGGGTACATCAGGCGCAAACGGTCTAATGACCGTCTCATCACGGAAGACCGCATAGCTCGAAAACCGGGTGGCTATTGGATCGACTGACAAGGGGTTCCGCGGGCGCCGTTCTCAGGAAGCGGTATGTGATGGTAATCTGGTTGCGTAGTGAAATTCTGTTGATATCTTGAGAGCGCTCGTGGTGGCGACAGGCAATGGCCTTCTCGACATCCGTGAAATGAAGACGGCTAATTCGAAACGCATGTCTGGGGCCCCAATTCCTAGTTGGGCACCGAGTCACAATCGGTGTGCAATTGAGTTCATCGGCGGTATAACCCTCTCTTCATAACAAGAGTCTATTCTGATCCCGACCATGATTCGCGAAAGAAAGGAAAGTGATGATGGGCGGAGACTCTCTCCGCGATCGCTTGCTCTCTCCATTCTCCTCTCCAGCCAAAGGACTGATGACGCACTTGATGAGCTAATCGAACAACAAGCCACTTCGGTCTCGCAGCCTCGTGATCGTTCACTGATGATGGAGCTGGTGTACGGGGTCTTGCGGCGGCACGAGACGATCGATTGGAGACTTGACGCAGTTCTTGCCAAACCTCTTCACAGACTGCCTGTGGTCGTTCAAATGCTGTTGCGGCTTGGGGCCTACCAGCTTTTGTTTTTGGATCGCATCCCTGCCTCAGCAGCGGTGAATGAAACCGTCCGACTAACCAAGTCCTTCGCCAAACAACTGAGACGCGATTGGAGTGGGTTAGTGAATGGAGTCTTGCGCAACCTCATTCGTGTACCGGCGCCGCCTTTCCCGGATCCAGCCATACATCCGGCTCGATCCCTGTCCGTCCGGCATGGAATCCCCGAATGGCTGGCAGAGCGGTGGCTCGACCGAATGGGTCTTGAGCAAGCAGAAGCGGCTTGTCGAGCAAGCAACACGGTTCCGAGCGTCACACTTCGGATAAACTCCAATCGACTCACCAGGGAAGTGTTCCTGGAGCGATTGCGGCAAGGAGGAGTTGCTGCTCACCCTGCAGCACTCAGCCCGGTAGGAATCGTGCTGGAAAAAGGCCAGGATGTCACGTCGTTGCCAGGGTTCCTAGCGGGCGATTTCTATGTGGAAGATGAAGCGGCTCAACTCATTCCTCCAATCCTTGATCCGCAACCGGACGAAACCGTGCTGGATGCCTGCGCCGCTCCAGGCGGCAAGACGACGCACCTTGCCGAACTCATGGGTGATCGCGGAACAATCTATGCCGTTGATCGGCAGGCGTCCCGGATGGACCTGCTGCGACAAAATTGTGGAAGACTGTGCGTTCAGAGTGTCGTGCCGATCGTCGGCGATGTGAGAAAACCATCGGAATGGTGTGGAATGATTGCGCGCGGGTCGAACATCCGTGAAAGATTGCCGCTGTTCGATCGTATACTCGTGGATGCCCCTTGCAGTGGCGTGGGCGTGCTGCGTCGACATCCTGAATCGAAATGGCGGAGAGACCGTTCGGCGTTCGCCAGGCACCAGAAGCTTCAAGGCGACATCCTGTCTTCGGTGGCTTCCTGCTTGCGACCCGGTGGGGTGCTGGTCTATAGTACCTGTTCAACAGAAACGGAAGAGACGGAAGAAGTCGTCCACCGTTTTTGCGAAGCCTATCCTGGATGGATGCGTGAATCTGTGGCGCCGTGGCTTCCCACCAGTGCTCTCGCCTTTGTGACCATCACCGGCGCGCTCTCCACCATGGGCAACGAATGCGGGATGGATGGCTTTTATGCCGCCCGCCTACGGAAGAAGAGATAATGAGCCATCCGATTCATATTGCACCCTCGATTCTTTCCGCGGATTTCGCGCGCTTGGCCGACGAAGTTGCAGCCGTGGAACGGGCGGGCGCAGACCTGCTTCATGTAGATGTCATGGACGGGCATTTCGTGCCGAACCTGACGGTCGGGCCTCCCATTGTCGAAAGTCTGAGAAAAGTCACGAAGCTGCCGCTCGACGTTCATTTGATGATCACCAACGCCGATGTGTTCATCCCTGAGTTTGCAGAAGCTGGAGCCGACTATCTCACCGTTCATGTTGAAGCCTGTCCCCATCTTCACCGGACGGTCCAATCGATTAAGGAACGAGGGGTCAAGGCCGGAGTGACCTTAAATCCTGCCACTCCATTCTCGCTGCTCCAAGAGATCTTGGGGGATGTTGATCTTGTGTTGATCATGTCGGTGAATCCGGGGTTCGGCGGGCAGACATTCATCCCATCAGTACTCAAGAAAATCACCGAAGCGCGGGTCATGTTAGATGCGATCAACAGTCATGCGCTGCTCGAAGTGGATGGCGGGGTGAAGGTCGACAATGCGAGGGAGATCGTAGCCGCCGGTGCAACGGCTCTCGTGGCAGGGTCCGCTATTTTTTCCCAACACGACTATACGGCCACGATCGCAGCCATGCGAGCAGCTGCAGAGACGGTCGTTCCACGGGCGCCACGCGCAGCGGTCAATCGATAGGCCATTTAGGGTGGACATCTCCGCAGTCATCGACAGCCTTCATCCTCTTGAAATCAAAGTCCTCACGACGTTGGGCGCACGTCCGTCTGAAACCGTTCTGGACAGCGAACAGTTGGCTTCAGCCGCTGAATTAGAGCCTTCACAACTCAGCATGGCAGTCGAATGGTTATTGGCCAAGTCTCTCATCACGGTGCAGGCGGAAACGGCAACTCCGATAGTGTCGCTGACGAAAATAGGAGAGGAGTATTACCAGACTGCTTCACCAATCGAACGAGTCTTGACGGCTGCGCGGGAAGCGACCGGCACGGGGAAGCGACTGACCATTCCCGATCTTCAGGCGCAAGCAGGGCTAGATCCTTCCGATGTCAGCAAAGCCGTTGGGCGACTCAAGAAGGAAGGGATAATCCTGATCATCCAAGGAGGTTGTATCGAAACGACCGGGCGTCCGAGTCCGACGGTTGAGGCACTCCGAGTGCTCCTGGGAGAAATGCATGACTCGCCGAAGGAGCTGCAGAGCTTCACGGAAGCTCATCGGCAGGTCATTGAAGATTTTGCTGTAAAACGCGGCAATGCCAAAGAGCCCTTCCGGGTGGACAATCGGGTGACGCGTTCATTCATCTTGTCCAAGAATGGTACAAGCGCGGCGGAACACCTGCTAAGGCACGGGGTCGCCGAGGAAGTATCGCAGGTGACTCCCGACTTGTTGAAGGACGGGAGTTGGCGTCGGAAGCGATTGAGAAAGTACACAATCAGTTTGCGCCCGCCTCGTATCGGAACCGGAAAAAAACATCCCTATCGCGAATTTCTTGATACGGTCAAAGCCAAACTTGTGAGCATGGGATTCCTAGAGATGCGTGGGCCGCTGGTCGAAACGGAGTTCTGGGATATGGATGCCCTGTTCATGCCGCAATTCCATCCGGCCCGTGACATCCATGACGTCTATTTCGTCAAGAAGCCGAGCCATACCACCGCCGTGGACGAGCCGTTTTTGTCGCGTGTTGCCAAGGTGCATGAGAACGGCGCGGAAACCGGTTCCACAGGCTGGGGCTATTCGTTCGATGTTCACCGAGCCAAACGGTTGGTGTTGCGGAGTCAAGGCACGGCAGTTTCGGCTCGAACGCTTGCCGCCATGCCGAACATTCCCGGGAAGTATTTCTCGATCGCCCGGTGCTTTCGCTATGACCAAGTCGACGCGACCCACGCAACGGATTTCTTCCAGGTGGAGGGAATCGTGCTGGGAGAAGACATCAACTTTAGGACGCTGTTGGGTCTCTTGAATTTGTTTGCCCGGGAAGTGGCACAGGCGAAGGAAGTAAAGTTCCTTCCGGCATATTTTCCGTTTACCGAACCGTCAGTGGAATTGCATGTGCGGCATCCACGCTTGGGATGGATGGAACTCGGCGGCGCGGGTCTCTTTCGTGCCGAAGTGACGTTGCCGCTTGGTGTCACTGTGCCCGTCATTGCCTGGGGGTTGGGGCTCGATCGCATGGCGATGGTGGCGTTGGGTATCCATGACATCCGCGAACTCTTCACCGACAACCTGGAATTGATTCGTACGACCAGAGGTCTGTTCTAACTGCGCTCATGCCTACGATCACTATTTTTCAAGACGATTTAGAGTCGCTTCTCACGGGTGATGGGGGTGCCGGCCGTGGTAGCACGATGGCTCAGTTGGAGGAGTGGCTCATGCTCGTGAAAGGCGAGCTGAAGGGGCACAATCCTGAAACCGGAGAGCTGCGCGTCGAACTCCAAGATAGCAATCGACCCGATCTCTGGTGTTGCGAAGGAATTGCCAGACAAATTCGCATCAAGCAACAAGGCCGGCTGAAGCCCTATTCCTTCTTCGCGAAAAAACCGAGGTCGCCGCATCATCTGATCGTGAAACCCGGTATGGAGCAGGTGCGCCCCTATGTGGCCGCCTGTACGGCCAAGGGGTATCGAGTGACCGAGAAGGGGTTGACTCAGCTGATTCAAACGCAGGAGAAGTTGGCCGATATCTTTGGGCGTAAGCGTAAGACCGTCTCCATCGGAATCTATCAGCTGCGAAATATTATCTTTCCTGTGACCTATGAGTTAGTGAAACCTGATGAAGTGCGGTTTATCCCGTTGGGTATGGAAACGACGATGACGCTGTCGGAAATTCTCATGGTTCATCCCAAAGGGTTGGAGTATGGGCCTATTCTGGCCGTCAAAAGCCTGCTCCCTATCCTCCGGGATGCGAAGGACCAGCCGTTGTCGTTTCCTCCGATTATTAATAGCCGGGAAATCGGAGAAGTACGGGTGGGTGATGAGGAACTCTTTGTCGAGGTGACCGGCACGGACCTGCATATGGTGATGCTTTCACTGAACATCTTCGCGGCGAATTTGGCCGACCGTGGTGCGACCATCGAACCGATGGAAATACAATATCCGATGAGTACCGTGCTGGGCAAACGAGTCAAAACCCCGCAAGATTTCGGGAAACCCAAAACGATTCGGATTAAAGCGATTGAACAGGCGCTGGGCCAGGAACTCGGTGAGGCGGTCGTGAGGCAAGCTCTTGAGTCGTATGGGTACGGCGTGTCGACCGAAAAGGGGTCGGTTAAGGCAAAACTCCCGCCGTACCGGCATGATCTGATGCATACCATGGACGTCGTGGAAGACGTCGCGATGAGCCGTGGCTATGCGGAATTTACTCCTGTCATGCCAGCGCAATTTACTGTGGGAGGATTATCCGTCATTGAACAGATGTCCGATCGATCCCGAGAATTAATGGTGGGGCTCGGGTTTCAGGAAATCATTTCGAACATTCTCGGTTCACCGGACCAATATTCAGGATTCATGCGTCTTCACGGTACGGAATGGGGACGGACAGTCGATGTCGACAACGTCATGTCGTTGAGTTTCTCTTGCCTCCGACAATGGATGCTGCCCTCATTGCTGCGTATCGAAGCCGCCTCGAGCCGGGCGTTCTATCCTCATCGCCTCTTCGAAGCCGGCGATGTGGCGATTCCCGATGGTACCCACGAGTTGGGTTCTCGAACGGAAACCGTTTTAGGCGCCTTGATCGCTCATGCCGCCACCCATTTCTCAGAAATCCACTCGTGTCTCGATGTCCTATTTTACTATCTCGGTAAGGAGTACAGTCTTGAGCCAGTGCAGCATCCGTCGTTTTTAGAAGGCCGTGCCGGCCGCGTTCTCGTGTCGGGCAAGCCCGTCGGCGTCATCGGCGAAGTCCATCCGGAAGTCCTCGAACGGTGGCAGATTGCCATGCCGGTCGTCGCGTTCGACGTGAACCTCTCACAGCTGGCGATGCTTGGGTAGGGAGTGTTTTTTCGTCATGAAACAACGGAAAGGGAAACGACAACTTGTCGTTTCCCTTTCCGTTGACAATCTATTGGACCCTTGAATGTTAGGCCGTGGCGGGAGTCAAGTGCTGCTTTGCGAGGCCGATGAGTTGTTCAAAGCCTGCTGCGTCTTTAATCGCCATGTCCGAGAGGACCTTGCGATCGAGGGCGACATTGGCTTTCTTGAGTGCATTGATGAATCGCCCATAGGTCATGCCTTGCGCCCGGACTGCCGCGCTGATGCGAGCGATCCACAATTGCCGGAAGTCCCGCTTACGGTTCTTTCGACCCGTGTAGGCGTAGGTCAATCCCTTATCGACGCTTTCTGTCGCCGAACGAAAGAGGCGGCTTTTCCCGCCGTACTGACCTGACGCCAACTTGATCCGTTTCTTTCTCCGCTGCCGAGTTTTTGGTCCACCCTTTGCGCGAGGCATAATCCATTACTCCTTTATGGGGTCCTGACGTTCTTCTCCGTGACAATGATCGTCTTATTCGTACGGGAGCAGCCGACTCAACGATGAAGCGAATGCCGTATCGACGACCTCGGTGCCGCTCAAGCGGCGCTTGTGGTCATGCCGCTTGTGGGTCAGCAGATGTCTCTTGCCCGCCTTACGGCGAACAATCTTCCCACTTCCGGTTTTTGAAAAACGCTTACTCGTCCCCTTATGCGTCTTCATTTTCATGAGGAGATTCCTTTGGTTGAGCAAACACCGCCCTGCACGTTAATGTTTCGGAGCTACGATCATAATCAAACTGCGTCCTTCCATACGAGGAGCATACTCGATGGTGCCGGTTTGGGCCAACTGTTCGATAACGGAATTCATCACGGCACGCCCCATCTCTTGATTGGCCATTTCTCGCCCACGATACGTAAGAGTCACCTTGGTCTTATTGCCCTCTTCCAAGAACGCTTTCATCTGTCTCACTTTAATTTCAAGGTCGTGCTTATCTGTCCGTGGGCGCAACTTGATTTCCTTAACTTGGGTGGACTTTTGGTGACGCCGGCTTTGATGATCTTTTTTGCTCAGCTCATACTTATACTTCCCAAAGTCCATAATTCTACAGACCGGAGGAACCGAGTTGGGAGCGACCTCCACCAAGTCATAGCCGCCTTCTTGAGCCTGACGAAAAGCATCCGGTGTCGGAAGGATGCCGAGTTGCTCTCCCTCCGGACCAATGACACGAACTTCTCGGACTCGGATCTCACGATTCACGCGTAGTTTGGGAACGATAGGCCACCTCTTTTTTAATATGTGGGTTGAAATTCACGCCGGATATGTTTGACTCAGTTCCTAGAAGATCCAACACTTCAGCTATTGTCATGGTTCCTAAATTTGATCCGCTTCGGCCTCGTACGGAGAGAGTCCCATCCTGCATTTCACGATTTCCCACTACCAGCATGAACGGAACTTTCGCCTTTTCCGCTTCACGAATCTTGAACCCGATCTTTTCATTCCGAAGATCCGCCTCGGCACGGAAGCCGGCCGTCTTTAACTGCGCCACGACGGCCGCGGCGTAGTCTTGCTGGTGATCGGTGATGTTCATGACCACCGCCTGCACCGGGGCCAGCCAGGTCGGGAACGCGCCTCCGTAATGCTCGATCAGAATGCCGAAAAAACGCTCGATGGATCCCATCAAGGCGCGATGGATCATGATCGGACGATGGGCCTTGCCATCTTCTCCGATGTAACTTAACTCAAACCGCTCTGGATTGTTAAAATCCACCTGGACCGTGGAACATTGCCACGAGCGGCCCAAGGCATCTTTGATCTTAATATCGATCTTTGGACCATAAAATGCTCCCCCTCCCGGATCAAGGTGAAAGGAAATATTACGGCTTTTCAGCGCCGCTTCCAATGCGCTGGTGGCCAAGATCCAATGTTCATCACCACCCACGGACTCTTTGGGCCGTGTGGACAAAAACACTTCAAATTGCTGGAATCCAAATGTCTGTAACACGAAAAAGGTAAAGTCCAGTACCCGGCTGACTTCATGTTCCATCTGATCGGGGCGGCAGAAGAGATGGGCATCATCCTGCGTAAATCCGCGCACCCGCATGAGCCCATGCAGTACGCCGGTCCGTTCATAGCGGTAGACCGTTCCTAGTTCCCCATAGCGGATCGGGAGATCTCGATAGCTTCGCAGGTGAGACTGATAGATCATGATATGGTACGGACAATTCATCGGTTTCAGCTGGTACTCGCTGCCTTCCAGCTTCATCGATGGAAACATGTTTTCGCGGTAGTAGTCGAGGTGCCCGCTGGTTTTCCAGAGATCAAGTCGTGCGGTATGAGGCGAATAGACGAGCTGGTACCCATCCCGAATATGTTGTTCTCGCCAGAAATTTTCGATCAACAGGCGGATTGCCGCACCTTTCGGATGCCAGAGTATCAGCCCGGGGCCGATCTCATCCTGAATGCTGATCAAATCCAGCTCTTTTCCGACTTTTCTGTGATCGCGCCGCTTGATTTCCTCCAGCCGGGCCAGGTAGGCATCCACTTCCGCTCGTGTCGGAAAGGATGTTCCGTAGATCCGTTGTAACATCGGATTCCGTTCATCGCCACGCCAATAGGCCCCGGCCGTGGTAAGCAATTTTATGACTCCAATAGAGCCGGTGGTAGGGAGATGAGGACCTCGACAGAGATCAACGAAATCACCTTGTGTGTAAGCGGTGATCGGTTCCCCATCGGGGAAACCTTGAATCAGCTCGGCCTTGTAGCGCTCCCCACGGGACAGAAAAAAATCGATCGCATTCTGTTTCGTAAACTCCCGCCTGGTGATGGTGAGATTACGCTTGATGATTTCTGCGGCGCGTTCTTCGATCCTCTTCAGGTCTTCAGGAGTAAAGGGACGTTCGAAGGCAAAGTCATAATAAAAGCTATCTTCTAGGGCTGGACCGATGGTCAATTGTGCGGACGGGAAGAGCTCTTTTACTGCTTGAGCCATGATGTGGGTACTGCTGTGGCGGTAGACTTCGCGGCCTTCTGCACTGTCAAACCGTAATGGTTCAAGTACCGAACTGCCGGACAGCGGACGCGACAGATCAACAACCACTCCGTCTACTTTGGCCGCCAGAATATCCTGGCTTGCGACTCCTAGTTCAGATAGAGCGTCGCCTACCGTCTCCCCGGTCTGAATGTCACGGCTTGGACCGTCTTTAACCGATATCTTCATGGCTCATGAATTGGATCCACAGTACAAAAATAACAAAGGCACCGAGCCTCCGAGAGGCAATCCAGTGCCTCAGCCTGAAAATGGTAGGCGCGGACGGTCTTGAACCGTCGACCTCTACCGTGTCAAGGTAGCGCTCTCCCCCTGAGCTACGCGCCTATCGATAGAGGAGGCATGCTAATATAGCCTCGTTGACACTGTCAAGAAAACGAAAGAGAAGGTCACATTCCGTCAGCCATTTGAAAGAATGTGACCTTCTCTTCAATCTCTGGAATCAGGCACTTTTCAGCCTGCGAACCATCACCTCACAGCAGAGCGAAGCTCTTTTCCGGCTGAAAACTTCGGGACCTTCGCCGCTGGGATTCGGAGTGACTCACCTGTCCGTGGATTCCTTCCCATTCGTGCTTTTCGCTTTGAAATCGTAAAGGTGCCAAAATTGACGAGAGAGACGCGTTGTCCCTTTTTCAGCGAGGAAGTCACCGCACCGGTGAATGCTTCAAGGGCGGTCCCGGCCGCAACCTTAGTGATTCCCGCTGAAGCGGCCATCTTTGCGATCAGCTCTTCCTTTGTCATGATGTCCCTCCTTCATGAGTTTTGAGAGATGGTATGGGAAGTAAGCCCAGCAGCACGCCCGTGGAAGTCCTGTTCAGGTACTATGACTTGCTCTCCCTTTCGTTTGTTTCAAGGGAATGTGAAGATTAACGATTTTTTTTCGCAACGTGTTCCGGTTGAGTCCGAGAAGTTCAGCTGCTTGTATTTGATTGCCTCCTGTCTCCCGCAGTGCAGAAGTGATGAGCGGGCGCTCCACAGCGGAAATCAGGATCGGATGAAGGTTTTTTGCCGATCCGTTTCTCATCCCCTTCACGAATTCCCCCATTTTCACCTCCAAATAACTTTCTAGGGAGGCGTCGCGGGTTTTGTTTTGCTGAAGACTGGCTGGCTGATTCATCAGCTGGATTGTTTTCAGCGTCTTTTTTAAGGCAGCCTTAGACCCTTTGATATAAAGAGTGCGAGCGGGGTCCAGGTGATCAGTGAGCGCGCTCATCTGTTCCTGTCCGCCCTGCGACTCCATCACGACGGCATCAAACCGATGTTTTGGCAACTCCTTCTGAAAGGTCGAAACCTCCCGGACGATCGTAACGGAAGCGTCCTTAAATATCTGCTTCACCAGGGCTTGTACAGCCGCATCATTCGTGAGTAACAGAATAGTAAATGAGGATGACGGCACAGACATGAAGGCACCACCCGAAGAAGAGGGCGGATTATTGCCTAGGGCGGAAACGATGTCAATTGGATTTTATGGACATGACGGCCTTCCGACCTGTTTTCTGTATGGCTTTGCGGGCATAAAAATACGCCACAAAGGGAATGATTTCTGGTTCGGTTACGACTTCAAATTTCAGCACGTTAGGATACCTTGGCATACGAACTCAACCCCAGAAGTGTCTGGCACCTTGACAGACCAGGAGAGGAAAATGTATATGTATCCCATTCCCTACAGGAATAATAAAGAATGAAAGTTTCCAAGCGTACCACATATGGGATTATGGTAGCCGTTGATTTAGCGATACATGCAAACGAGACCCCGATTCAAGCACGAGCTATCGCGAGACGCCATGGGATTCCCATCCGTTTTCTCGAACAGGTTCTCCATGCGATGAAGAAAGCCGGTTTAGTAGAAAGCCAACGGGGTCCCCAAGGAGGGTATCTTCTCACGCATGAACCGGCGGCGATGTCGATTGCCGATATATTCGAGGCATTGGAAGGGCCTGTCTTTCATCGATCATTTGTCGGTCAACGAACACGTGATCGCCACGCGACCAAGCCGGAGCAGCTGTTGGATGATGTCTGGGAACGAGTTCAGCAGGCGGAACGGAAAGTTCTCGAAAACATTACTGTCGAACACTTGGCAATGCGCCTACGGACGATCGACGCTCAGCGCAATCCAATGTATCACATTTGACTTAGAAGACTCCGGAAACAAGGAGAGCGGTATATGAACCCAGTTGAATCTCTTACCATCCACAAAATTGTCACGAATCCGATTCCACCTCCCATTCGAGAAGAAATCGAAACCTTCGAGGTTGAAGCCCTGCGAACATTGTCCGGAGAGATCACTTCCGATCTCTTCAAGCCCTTCCGCCTGCAATACGGCATTTACGGCCAGCGTCAGCCTGGCGTGCAGATGGTCCGCATCAAGATCCCCTTCGGCGGTATCACCGCGAATCAACTGCGACGTGTGGCGGAGCTCGCCGACCGTTATGCGACCGGAGTCGGCCACGTCACGACGAGACAAGATATTCAGATGCATTTTGTAGAGCTGAAGGATGTGCCGAGTATCATGCGAGGACTGGCCGAAGTCGGCCTGACCACCAGGGAGGCCTGTGCCAATACTGTACGGAATGTGACGGCATGTCACTTAGCCGGCGTGTGTCAAGGAGAAGTATTTGATGTGACTCCTTATGCGAAGACAGTCGCGTATCATTTGTTGCGGAACCCCTTGAATCAGAGTCTGCCGCGAAAGTTTAAAATTGCATTTTCCGGCTGCAAGCATGACTGTGCTCTGACTCCGATCCATGATATCGGCCTGCTGGCGGTCAAACGAGCCGATGGAGAGATCGGCTTTCGAATGGTGGCCGGTGGAGGTTTGGGTTCCGCTCCACGGGTCGCCCAACTTCTCCGTGAATTCACACCGATGGAGGAGCTGATTCCCAGTATCGAGGCCGTTATTAAAGTCTTCGATACCCTCGGCAATCGAAAAAATCGAAACAAGGCCCGGATGAAGTTCGTGATCGACAAGCTGGGATTTGACGAATTCAAACGGCGCTGGGAAGCAGCTTACGTCTCAATGGGACACACGCTTCCCCGGAATGGAACGTTGACCTTGCTGCAGCATCAGGATGAACCCCCGCGGCTCATCATGCCAACGAGAAATGGTGTGGCAAATGGAAACGGAAATGGAACGCATGCGATTGGCTATGAGACGCCGTTCGAAATGTGGAAACGGACCAACGTCGTGAAACAGAAGCAGGATGGGTATGTCACGGCCGCCATCAAGCTGTTCATGGGGGATATTACAGCTGAACAGATGCTGTTCGTCGCTGACTTGGCTGAGCGCTATTCGAACGGCAACCTACGCACCACGATCAATCAAAATCTGGTCATCCGATGGGTTCCTATCGAGCAGATTCCGCACTTTTACGAGGACCTGACATCACATGGATTGGCAGATCCCGGTGCGGAGCTGGTTGAAGACATTATTGCGTGCCCCGGCACTGATACATGCGGTCTTGGGATCACATCATCCAAAGGTCTTGCGCGAGCGCTGGCCGAGGTGTTTCCAGCAGGCCGTGTTCCGGAAGATCTCCAGGATGTGAACGTGAAGATCAGCGGCTGTCATAATTCCTGCGCACAGCATCACATTTCAACGATCGGGCTGCATGGAGTCGGGAAACGCCTCGGTGACCACGTCGCCCCGCACTATGAATTGCATCTGGGCGGTTCGGTGAACGGCACGGCCAAGATCGGCCAGATGACCGTGAAGTTGCCGGCAAAGGCCGTACCATCGGCCATCTCTCATTTGATCGACGTGTACCGACGTGACCGCCAAACAAACGAGAATTTGCCGAGATTCATCGCACGCGTCGGGAAGAGCAAGTTGAAAGACGAGTTGATCCCGTACACCCTCGTGCCGCCTTATGAAGAGGATCCGACGTTCTATTATGATTGGGAGGGAGAAGAAGAATTTATCCTTGAGGATCTTGGCCCCGGCGAATGTGCCGGCGGTGCGCTGGAGATGATCGAAAACGGCATCCTGGAGGCCGATCAAGAACTCTACCAAGCGAAGCTGCTCGTTGAAAAGCATCAATATTCCGTATCGGTGAACAAATCCTATCGAGCCGTACTGGCTGCCGCCAAGGCACTGCTGGTGACAGAAGGACTGGAGCCCTCGACGGACGCCGAAACGTTCATCGAGTTCGACAGCAGAATTGCCCAGAAAGGTATTGTGCCGCCCGTCTATCGAGACCTGAGCAAGAAGGTCGGAGATTTGGGTCCGAAAGAAACGTCCGCTGAATCAGCCCGGGAGAAGATGGCGTTTGCCAAGGGGTTTGTTGATGCCTGCCGTGTGGCGACGGATCAAATGGGGAAGGACCTGAAGCTATCAGCTGTGAAAGAAGAAACGCATTCAGTCGCCGCTGCATCGATTGACACCAAACTCGTTATCCCAATTGCAACGGGTGCGCCTGTTTACGACTTGCGTGGCGTGGCATGCCCAATGAACTATGTGAAGACGAAGTTGAAACTGGAAATGATGGATGCTGGTGAACGGTTGGAAGTGTGGCTCGACGCGGGTGAACCGATCAAGAACGTGCCGATGAGCCTTAAGAATGACGGACACAAGGTGCTGATCCAAGAGGCCTTGGAGTCGGAAGCATCGCATTATCGGATTCTGGTCGAAAAAGTCGAAGGATAAAAGGATCTGTTTGCCATGACCGTGAACGGTCGTTCCGAACTGGTTGCAGAACTTAAAGCCTGGAGCGCTTCATTCGAGGCGAAGCAGCCACAAGATGTACTGGTGGCTGCCATCGAGCGATACGGCCCAAAGATTATTGTGGCGTGTAGTTTCGGAGCGGAAGACGTGGTCCTCGTCGATATGGTGCATCGGATCAATTCCGCCGTGCCGTTGTTCTATCTCGATACCGATTTCTTGTTTCCTGAAACCTATTCCACGCGGGACCGAGTGATTGAACGATACGATCTTCAGTCGGCACAGGTGATCCAGGTGAAGTCATTGCTCACACCGGAGGTACAAGCAGAATCATACGGCGAGGCGTTGTGGACGCGAGATCCAGACCAGTGCTGCCAGCTACGGAAAGTCGAGCCGCTGACCCGCGTTCTGCGGGAATACGACGCTTGGATTACCGGAATTAGACGTGATCAATCCCCATCTCGTGCCAATGCGGGGTTGATCGAGTGGGACCAGAAATTTGAATTGATCAAGGTGAATCCCCTGGCCCGATGGACGTCGACCGACGTGTGGACCTACATCAAGGTCTACGAAGTTCCGTACAACCCCCTGCACGATCAAAATTATCCCAGCATCGGCTGCATCTACTGCACCGCCTCAGTGGCACCAGGCGATGATCCACGGACTGGTCGCTGGAAGAATTTTGCCAAGACCGAATGCGGGCTACACAAGTCATAACATGCCGATTCAAGATATCCTCGCCAAGATCGCAAAGGGCCCAAAAGCTTCCAAGGACCTTACATGGGATGAGTGCAAACAGGCAATGAAGGCGTTGATTGAAGGTCAGGCCACGCCGGTGCAAGTGGGGGCTTTTCTCATTGCCTTGCGATTCAAGACGGAGTCGGTTACCGAATTGGCGGCTCTGACGGCTGCGGCTCGGCAATATGTCCTTCCACTCCCTGTTTCGCGGAATTTGGCCTTGGTGGATGTCCCGACCTATGCCGGCAAGCAGGACACGTTTCACGCGATTATTGCCGCGTCCATTGTCGCAGTTGCAGCCGGCGCTGCAGTCTTGATGCACGGCTATGACGGCATTCCTGGCCGACCGGGCAGTGCCGGAGTGCTGAAAGCCTTGGGCATTCCAGTTGATGCCGATCCCAAACTGGTTTCCGAAGACGTAAACAAGAAAGGTTTTGCCTACCTGGATATCGGATTGTACCATCCACCGCTCTATCGATTTCTGGAGATGCGTCAGGAGCTCGGGGTCAGGAATGTGTTCCATCCGATCGCCAGGCTTCTGAACCCGGCTCGGGCGGCGGTGCAGGTCGTAGGATTGACGCATCCGCCGCATTTTGAAAAAACAGCCGAAGCCTTGCGAATCCTCGGGTGTCGGCGAGCGTTGGTAATTCGTGGGGTTGAAGGAGATCCTGAGTTGTCCGCTTCGATGGCGACGAGAGTCCTGGAATTGTGTGATGAACGCATCACGCCGCTGGGAGTGGCTCCGAAAGATTTCGGGCTGGCATTTGTCCCTTCACGCGAGATGGCGGGATTCCCTCCCGATCAGCGGGAAAGGGAGGCCGATCTGATCCGGAGAATTCTTCGAAACCAGGTTCAGGGTGGGCCTCGAGATTGGGTATTGATGAATGCAGCCATGTTGCTCTATGCGGCGGGCAAAGGTGTGTCTCTGTCCGCCTGCTTTCCGGCTGTACGCGTGGCGCTTGATGGAGGAGCCGCAGGGCGCAAGCTCGATGAATTGGTGCGACAGCCGGTCGCGGCATAAGGCCTACGGAGCAAGCCTATGAAACATCTTCGGCAACTTGAAGATCAAAGCGTCTACGTCCTTCGTGAAGCCTACAAACACTTCGACAATCTCGCCATGCTCTGGTCCATGGGCAAGGACTCAACGGTATTGCTCTGGCTCGCCCGCAAGGCCTTCTTCGGGCATGTGCCGTTTCCTCTCCTTCACGTCGATACCAGCTACAAGATTCCGGCGATGATCGAGTACCGAGACCGTCTTGCGCGAGAATGGCGGTTGAATTTGGTCGTGGGTCAAAACAAGGAAGCGCTGGCGGCTGGCATGAATCACACGATGGGTCGCGTGGTCTGTTGCACCGCGCTGAAGACGAATGGTCTCAAGCAGCTGTTGGAAAACAAAGGGTACACCGGTGTCATTCTCGGCGTCCGCGCGGATGAAGAGGGAACGAGAGCCAAAGAACGCTATTTCTCTCCTCGGGACAAGCATGGAGATTGGGATTTCCGGGATCAACCGCCGGAGCTGTGGGATCAGTACAAGACGACATTTCCGCCAGGCACGCACATCCGTATTCATCCATTGCTGGATTGGACGGAGATCAATATTTGGGAATATATCAAGCTTGAAAATATCCCGTTCATCGACTTGTATCTCGATAAGGGCGACGGGACGCGCTATCGCAGCCTGGGCTGCGCACCCTGTACCTTGCCGATCAAATCCACCGCCAAAAATGTCGATGACATTATCGATGAACTGCGGCATACGACGGTAGCCGAACGATCAGGACGGGCACAAGACGAAGGAAGAGGAATGGAGTTGTTGAGGAAGGATGGCTACATGTGACCATGAACGAGACGGCCAAACCATCTGAGAACCTCAATATCGTCATCGTCGGCCATGTGGATCACGGCAAGTCCACCTTACTGGGCCGGCTCTATGCCGACACCGGCTCACTGCCGGACGGCAGGTTGGAAAAAGTGCAGACTATCTGCAAGCAACAGGGGAAGGAATTCGAGTATGCCTTCCTTTTCGACGCCTTTCTCGAGGAGCAGGAGCAGGGGATTACGATCGATACGGCTCGCACCTTTTTCATGTGGAAGGGCCGGCAATACATCATCATCGATGCGCCGGGGCATAAGGAGTTCCTGAAGAATATGATTTCCGGTGCCGCGCGTGCCGAAGCGGCATTGCTGCTCATCGACGCGTTGGAAGGAGTTAAGGAACAGTCCAAGAAACACGGTTACCTCTTGTCGCTGCTGGGCGTCCGCCAGTTTGCGGTGGTCGTCAACAAGATGGATTTGGTCGGGTACCGGCAGGATGTGTTCGACGGCATCGAAAAAGAGTACCGAGAGTTTCTGGGGCAGTTCAAAGCCGTGCCGTCGCAGTTCATTCCAGTGAGTGCCAAGCTCGGTGACAACATCGCCAATCGCAGCGGGCAGATGTCGTGGTACAGCGGCCCCACCGTCTTGGAAACACTCGGCGCGTTCAACAAAGAGACGGCACGGTCGGAGCAGCCCCTTCGACTGCCCGTGCAGGACGTCTATAAGTTCGATGCGCGCCGAATCATCACCGGGCGCATTACCGCCGGGCGCCTCAAAGTGGGCGATCACCTCGTCTTTTCGCCATCCAACAAGCGAGCCAACATCAGAACAGTGGAAGCCTTCAATATCGAGCCGCAACCGACCGAAGGCTATGCAGGGCAATCGATCGGCGTCACGCTCGATGAACAAATCTTTGTCGAGCGTGGGGAAATCGCCTCGCATCAGGAACATTTGCCCCTCGTTTCCACGGCTTTTCGCGCCAATCTGTTCTGGCTCGGCAAGAGGCCGCTGGAAAAAGGGCGCAAATATCTCTTGCGAGTGGCGACCAAAGAAGTGGACTGCGAGGTCGCAACCATCCATCGAATCATCGACACGATGGACCTCGCGCAGCAACAGGGCAGCCATACCATCAGCAAGAATCAAGTGGCCGAGCTAACCCTGCGCACGAAAATCCCGATCTCATTCGACCTATCGGCATCGTTCGAGACAACCGGCCGCTTCGTCCTGGTGGACGAATACGACATCGCAGGCGGCGGGATCATCACAGAACTGGTCCATGACGACCAGGAATTTCTCCGCGAAGAAGCCAGGCGGCGCGACTTTGCGTGGGTCAAGGGCGAAGTCACGGTTGAAGATCGGGCCCAACAGTACGGCCACCGAGCCGCAGTCGTTCTGATTACCGGGGGACGGCACACCGGCAAGTCGTTCTTGGCCAGGAAGCTCGAAGGACGCCTTGTGGCGGATGGACGCCATGCCTACTTATTGGACGGCGAGAATCTGCGCCGTGGACTCGATGCCGATCTCAGTGAAGAAGAACGTGGACAGACGACTGAAATGGCCCGACGCTATGGCGAAGTAGCACGCCTTCTCACCGACACGGGCCTCATCGTCGTCTCCACGACGAACCCCTTTGGCCTAGCCTATCGAGAGGCCTCGCAGGCGATCAGGACTCTCGTGCATCCTGCGCCTGTCATCGCCGTCCACATGAGCAAGTCCGAAGAAGAACCGCCACCGAATACCGATGTGGCCCTCTCAGGTCCTACCGATTTCGACGCAGCCACTGCTCGCATCCTCGACGAATTGAAACGCCGTGGCGTCCTGGCTCAGGCAATTGGGGCAAAACCGATCTTTCAGTACTCAATTTAACAACCATCCGACCGGACGGTATCCGACGTGTTACTCTACCTGGCGAGGCCTTCCTCATTGGTCCCTCCTTTTCATTCTGCAATACTACTACGCAGTGGTACTCAACCACCCCGCTCCCCTTTACGGTTTGACTCCTCGAAAACCCTTGTGATAGCGTAAGTTTCTGGCGTGATGGGCCCGAAACAATGTAAGAACCACCCTGGGCCGATGGTAGAGGAGTCTTTATGAAATTTGTATGTCTCAACTGCGAAACCTATATGAGTCTCGAGAAAGTGGAGAAACCGGAGGAGGGCTCCCTTGGGGTCTTTTTCGCCTGCCCCTCCTGTAATGCAAAGTTCTCGATGGTCACCAATGCCGGCGAAACGAACATGATGAATGCCTTGGGTTTGAAGCTCGGAGCTCGGGCAGAACCAGCGGCATCCATGGAAGGATTGCGTGCGCTGGCTGGAAACGGCCAAACAGCTCCTGCTGCAGCCAAGCCAGAACCAGTTGGGCCATCTGTTTCCAGCGTCGCTGCGTCACCCGCTAAGGCCCCAGAGAAAACAAGCGGCTGCCCGTTTTCGGCTATGGTAGCCGAAATGGGGCTGACGGCCAGCGGCAAACCAGGAAACGGTACAAGTCCAGGTTCCTCAGAGCTCACCTGGACGGCCGATGCCAAGGAGAAGCTCGACCGGCTTCCCGCCTTTGTGAAACCGATGGTCCAAGGAAGCGTCGAAACCTATGCGCGCAAGCATGGTTTTAAGACCATCACACTGCAAGTGATGGACGATTCGAAGAATGATTCGCCCAACGGGATGATGTGGTCACGCGAGGCTGAACAACGACTCGAAAATATCCCGGACTTCATCCGTCCTATGGCTAGAAAAGAAATCGAGCGGCTCGCGAAGGAACGCGGCGTGTCGACTATCACCGCGCAGGTGATGGACGACGCAAAAGACAAGTTCATGAAGTTCATGTAGTTGAGAGCTATCTGAATCAAGTGTCGTGAAGGCCCATCCGGCCTCCCGGATGGGCCTTCAGAGTGTTTGTGCTCATTCGTTTGACAGTTCTCGCATGAAGCAGTGGGCTTCTCTACTGTCTGTTCTGGTACTGATGGTCGCGCAGTCTCCCTGGTGGACGGATGTGCGCGCCCAACCATCCTCCGAGCCTCATCAAATGTCCGTCGCTTCTGGTGCAACGAACAATCCGCACGGTGAACATGTCGTTGGAGATGGAGGATGGGAAGGGTCTGCTCAAGGCGTCGCCTATTCTGAGTTCAATCATCGCTTTGCCGGGCTATTCGTACTGCTGTTTGGTCTGGCTGAGTTAGGGCATGCGCTGCGGTACCCGATGCCATTCTGGACGCGTCTTGTTTTGCCGAGCGCACTCAGTGTCATCGGGGCCTATCTACTGATTTGGAGCGACCATAAGGCCTGGCCGATCGGTTCACTCAGCTTTGTCCAGACCTTCTTTGGACAAGACCAAGAAATCATCCAGCATAAATTCTATGGAGTGTTTAGTGCCACTGCCGCGGTGAGTGAGACGCTTCGCCGAATCGGTTGGGCTCAACACCCGGCGTGGGTGGCTCCATTGGTTTTTCTCGGCTTAGTCGGTGCATTGCTGCTCTTCTTTCACTCCCATGGTAATCACCCGGCAAATCACACCATCGAGCTGCACCATGCGCTTCTCGGAAGTCTCGGTGTGGGGGCTGCCATATCGAATGCGATGATTTCGTGGACATCCGGCGCCTCGCCTCACCTTGTGAAGAGGTGGGAAGTCGCTTGGGCGGGGTTTGTGGTTTTAATGGGTATTCAGCTTCTCATGTATTTCGAATAGATGTATGAAAAGATGTGTTTGCTATGGTGCGCGACTAGTGGGCCGAGCTTCTCTGATCGGAGGTTCTCTTTGTCTATGAGTCAGTGGTCCTGCCTGTTGTCCGTCCTCCTGATCCTTATTGTATCGTTTACCAACATTTCAGACGTACAGGCGCAAGCATGCTCAGGTCATCAGGATGTCTCCACTGAAACAAGTGTTGCGAATAATCATCAACAGGGGCGCGCCAATGGACGCTGGGAGGGATCACCCGAAGGGACGGATTTTTCAGAGTTCAACCATCACTTCGCTGGTTTTTTCGATGTGGTGTTTGGCCTTGCCGAGTTGGGAAATGCGCTCCAGTACCCACTGCCGTTATGGACCCGTCTCATTCTGCCTGGTGCGCTCAGCGTTGTCGGAGGGTTTGTGCTGATCAAGAGTGACCATGGCGCGTGGCCGATCGGCTCGCTTAACTTTGCCGACACATTTTTGGGCCAAGACCGGGAAATCGTTGAACACAAGTTCTATGGACTCCTTGCCGTAGCCATAGCCTTTTTTGAGGCGCTCCGTCGAACCGGCAGGGTTCGGCACCCGGCTTGGGCGGCTCCACTGGTCTTTTTAACCCTGGCCGGCGCGCTTTGGCTGTTCGTCCATTCACACGGGGATCACCCCGCTATTGCGAAGATACAGTTTCAGCATTCATTGTTGGGGATAATCGGTGTCGGTGCGGCTTTGTCCAAAGGCTTGGCGTCCTGGCTACCCGGCGCATCGCCTCGCATGGTGAAACGGTGGGAAGTCGCCTGGGCTGGATCCGTGATCCTCTTTGGTCTTCTACTCCTCGTCTATTCCCAATAGAGTGTGTGGTGAGCCGGATGGGGTTTGACACCTTTCTGAAGCCTATGCTAGGTCTAACCGATCACGGTCAGTACAATTTTACGACATATCTCTAACCAGCCTAGAGCTCGGCCGGATAGAGGAGGACATACATGGGTGGACATAGTCACTGGGCGACGATTAAGCGCCATAAGTCGGCGCAAGACGCCAAACGCGGGAAGATTTTCACAAGAATCATCAGGGAGCTCACCATTGCGGCCCGTTCAGGGGGAGACCCGGACGGAAACCCTCGATTGCGTCTGGCGATCGCCAAGGCCAAGGAAGCCAATATGCCCGGCGATACGATGAAGAAAGCCATCCAGCGTGGGACCGGAGAGCTACCCGGTGTGACCTATGAGGAGTTTTCGTTGGAAGGCTATGGGCCAGGAGGGACAGCATTGCTCCTGGAGATCACGAGCGATAATCGGAATCGAACCGTGGCTGAGATTCGAAGCTTGTTCACGAAGAACCATGGCAATATGGCCGAAGCCGGTGCCGTTGCGTGGCAATTTCAGAAGAAGGGGCTGTTGACGATTGAGCCGGGGAAGGCTGATGAGGACACGCTGCTTTCCTTGGCGTTGGACGCCGGCGCCGAGGACGTCAAAACCGGTGAGAAATCCATCGAGGTCATTAGCGGACCTCATGAGTTTGAAGCTGTGAAAAAGGCGCTGGCAGACGCCAAGATCGAAACGACGCTTGCGGAAATTACGTATCTGCCTCAGAATACTATCAGGTTGGAAGAGAAGGCTGCGGAGCAAATGCTGAAGCTTATGGAAGTCCTGGATGAGCATGATGACGTCCAAAAGGTCCATGCAAACTTCGATATTCCTGACGAGGTGATGGAAAAAGTCGCCGCGACCGCGGCGGGATAATCATCAGCTTACTACCAATGGTTCTTCCTCTCGGATGACGAAACGACATGATCGCCTTTCTCACGGGGCGGTTGGCATTCAAGGCCCCCACCCACCTCACGCTCGATGTGCAGGGGGTCGGGTACGAAGTTCATATCCCACTCAGTACCTATTATGCTCTGCCGAATCTCGACGAAGTTACCGCCCTGAATATTCATACGCATCTCCGTGAAGATGCCATTCAGCTCTTCGGTTTTCTCTCGCAAAGCGAGAAGGAGTCGTTTTTGCTCCTGACCAGTGTGTCGGGCATCGGTCCGAAGCTTGCCCTGAGCGTGCTTTCGAGCCTGTCGGTCATGGATCTTGTTCAGGCGATCCAATCTGAGGATGTCGAAAAGCTAGCCACTGTTCCTGGGATCGGGAAGAAATCTGCGGGGCGTATTACGCTTGAACTGAAGGACAAGATGGACAAGATCCACGGTGTTCATCCCCCAGCCACTGCCGCCGACACATCTGAGCTGGACGGCCCTTACGAGGATGCGCTCTCCGCTCTGATAAACTTGGGCTATCGTCATCAGGATGCCATGGAAGCTCTGAAGCGGGTGATAAAGGCTGCGACCGGATCGCTGGCGCTGAAAGAGCTCATCCGCAAAGGGCTCAAGGAACTTGCAAGGGGGTAAGCCTATGCCGCTCGACCTTGGGAACATGGGCAAGATGCTCGTGCACAGCGTCTCTATCGGGGCAATTCTCGTGATCACGTTCCCATCTCGGAGTATCGCGCAACAGCCCACGGAGCCGAAAAGTATCAGAATGACCTGCGGAGCGTGCCCGGATGGATATGCGACGACCGGCGTTACCCAGTCTCCGGAAATCTGCAAAGACGACGACCCGACTCTCGTGCAATGTGTGCCGGTGGGAGCAAACATGCTGGGCGTGTGCGGATCGTGTCCCGACGGCTATGCCGAAATCGGAAGTTCCTCAGTTCCTGCTCGGTGTGGGAATAAAGACGGTGGCCGGCTGACACAATGCCAGTTGAAGAAAATGGAGAACAATTTCCCTGACTCGACCCAGGGATATAAAAGATGTCCTCCTGATTGCGGCAGTACGGCCCAGCCTGGCCAAGGGACTCTGCCGCCTCCACCGAAGTATCAACAGATGCCGGAGAGCAAGTAGACATGGACATCGCGCCATGATGGAACGGTTCATGACCAATCGTGCCACGGACGAAGAGCGGGGTCAGGAGAATGTTCTTCGACCGCAGACGCTCGATGAGTATGTCGGCCAAGACAAAATGAAGGAATCGCTTCGAATTTGTATCGAAGCGGCCAAGCAGCGGGAAGAAGCCCTGGACCATGCCATCTTCTATGGACCGCCCGGTCTCGGAAAAACGACCATCGCTCACATCATTGCGAGGGAGATGGGTACGGCATTGCGGTCGACATCAGGTTTGGTCTTAGCCCATGCCGGCGACTTGGCGGCGATTCTGACCAACCTTCAGGAGCATGATGTGCTCTTTATTGACGAGATTCACCGTCTGCCTGCTTCCGTTGAGGAGGCGCTGTATCCAGCCATGGAAGATTTTCAGCTGGACTTGATGATTGGACAGGGGCCTGCCACAAAAACCGTCAAGCTTGATTTGCCACCTTTCACACTTGTGGGGGCGACGACTAGGGCCGGTTCTCTGACATCCCCGCTGCGGGACCGATTCGGCTTGGTCTATCGGCTGGAGTTCTATGGGACATCCGAGCTGGAAGCAATTGTGACGCGCTCGGCTGGAGTCCTAGGTATTGGGATTGACCGGGCTGGTGCCGCGGAAATCTCGCGCCGAGCGCGTGGAACACCGCGGATAGCCAACCGGTTGGTAAGGCGGATCAGGGACTATGCCCAAATCAAAGCTGGTGGGCATATCACCGAACAGGTGGCTAAGAAGGGATTAGCCTGGGTAGGGATCGATGAAGCAGGCTTCGATGAGATGGACCGTAAAATCCTGATAACCATTATCGAGAAGTTCAATGGGGGACCGGTCGGGGTGGAGTCCTTGGCTGCCGCAGTTCAGGAAGACAAGGGCACAATCGAGGATGTGTATGAGCCCTACCTGATCCAAGCCGGTTTTCTGGATCGTACCGGTCGTGGCCGACAAGCGACTCGTTTGGCGTATGATCACTTTAAACGACCTTCTCCCTTGCTAATGTAAGACCTGTATGTTCTAACTCTTCAAGACTCCTGATTCTATCCAAGCGCTATCCTTGCAATAGATTCAATCGTTCCTGTAAAATTCACCACTTGTCTCTACGATCCCCTTTTGCTCTATGGGGATGAGGAAGTCCCACCCGCAATGGATGCCAGAGGCGAGACTCAGCATGTCCAAAGGTATGTCGGAATATCGTAAGGAAATCGATAGAATCGATGACGAAATTATCCGACTGCTCAATGAGCGATCGAAAAGCGTCGTCGAAATCGGAAAACTCAAAAAAGAAAGGGATGCTGATGCCAACCTCCATACCGCAGGTCGGGAGGCTGAGATCATCGAACGGCTCACAAAACTCAACACGGGCCCTTTCCCCAGCGAGGCTGTCCGATCAGTCTATCGAGAAATCATGTCGGCTTCCTTGTCGCTCGAGGCTCCCCAGAAGGTAGCGTATTTGGGACCGCGGGCCACCTTTACCCACATGGCCTGCATGCAGAAATTCGGTTCGTCCGTCCAGTACGTATCCGTTCACAGTATCAAAGAGGTATTCAGCGAAGTTGAGCGAAGCCGAGCTAATTTCGGGGTGGTACCGATTGAAAACACCACGGAGGGTGTCGTGAATTACACCCTCGACATGTTTATCGATTCCAACTTGTTGATCTATGGAGAGATTCTTCAAGAGGTCTCCCACCACCTTCTGTCGAAATCGGGACTTATCGAGGACGTGAAGAAAATTTATTCCCACCCTCATGCTCTTGCGCAATGCCGGAACTGGCTAGAGACCAGTCTTCCGCATGTCCCAGCCGTTGAGGTTGCCAGCACTGCTCGGGCCGCTGAACTGTGCAGCGATGAACCAGCCTCGGCTGCAATTGCGTCGGAGCTGGCCGGCCAACTATATGGGCTGAAGGTGATCAAACCTCGCATCGAAGATAATCTTAATAATTTTACCCGTTTTCTGATTCTGTCGCAGAAGCCTTCAGAGCGAACAGGGAAAGATAAAACGTCGTTAATGTTATCGGTCAAGGATAAAGTCGGTGCACTTTATGACCTCCTTCGTCCCTTTGCCTCTCACGGGATCAACATGACCAAGATTGAATCTCGCCCTTCCCAGCGAAAGGCCTGGGAGTATATTTTTTTCGTGGATGTCGAGGGGCATATCAATGAGGAGCGGGTCAATCGAGCGGTGGAAGAAGTAAAGGGACGCTGCCTCTTCATGAAGATTTTGGGCTCGTACCCAACTCATAGCTGACCATGGCGCTACCGGTCCATCCAGATATCCTATCGCTTAGTCCGTACGTTCCCGGTAAACCGATCGATGAACTACAGCGGGAGCTTGGGCTCACCCGCGTGATCAAACTTGCTTCCAACGAAAATCCCCTCGGGCCTTCACCGAAAGCATTGGCAGCATTGAGTGGTGCGCAGGATATGCTGCATCGATATCCGGATGGGGGTGCCTATCGACTTCGACAGGTGATTGCCGATCGTTGGAAAGTGGCAAAAGAGCAAGTCATTCTAGGTAACGGGTCCGATGAGATCCTTGGCTTGTTGGCCAGGACGTTCTTGACCCCTGGTGATGAAGCCATCATGGCTGATCACACGTTCGTCATCTATAAGATGGAGGTTACTGCCGTCCACGGCAAGCCGGTGATCGTACCACTTGTTAACTGGACTCACGACCTCGAGTCGATGGTACGTGCCGTTACGCCACGAACACGATTGTTCTTCCTGTGCAATCCCAATAATCCTACAGGGACAATGGTAGCGGCGGAGGATGTCGATCGACTCATGGCCAAAGTGCCTGAAGATATCATCGTCGTGTTTGACGAAGCGTACTTTGAGTATGTCCGCAATCCTCAATTTCCCGATGCGATGGCCTATGTGAAACAGGGGCGGAACGCGATCGTTTTAAGAACATTTTCCAAGATCTATGGGCTAGCAGGATTGCGAATCGGGTACGGCATCAGCACAGTGGAGATCATCGACTACTTAAATAGAGTTCGGCCTCCGTTCAATGCCAACAGTCTGGCCCAGAAAGCCGCGATGGCTGCATTGGGAGATGACGAACATGTGGCCAAGAGTCGGACGGTTAACGCAGCGGGAATGGAGCAGATGGAACGGGGGCTGCGTGCACTGGGTGTAACCTCGATCCCAAGCGAGACGAATTTTCTCTATTTTGATGCGAAACGGGATGGGCGACTGGTGTTCGAAGCGTTGCTGCGAGAGGGGATTATTGTGCGGCATATCGACGGAACCATGCTTCGTGTCACCATCGGTCAGCCCGACGAAAATGCGGCCTTCCTCCACGCCTTCAAGAAGGTGTTGGAAGGGGAAGGGAAGAAATAGTGAGGGAATTATGATCATCGTGTTGAAGCCGGAGGCGTCGGAGAGTGAAGTGGACCATATTATAGACCGACTGAGGGATTTAGGCTTGAAATCGCAGATATCCACCGGTCAGGAGCGCACGATTATCGGCGTCATCGGAGATGACCGAATCTTGCACAATCAGCCTTTGACGGCGCTTCCTGGTGTGGAAAGTGTCCTGCCGATCCTTGCGCCCTGGAAACTGGTCAGCCGTGAGTTTAAGAAGGAAGCGACCATCATCAACGTCGACGGCGCAAAAATCGGTGCCAAAAAATTAGCCATCATGGCCGGGCCCTGTGCAGTCGAGCGGCTTGAGCTCACGGTGGGGATCGCACATGAGGTGAAGGCCGCCGGAGCCTCGGTTCTTCGTGGTGGAGCCTATAAGCCGAGAACGTCGCCTTATTCCTTTCAAGGGTTGGGCCGTGAAGGGCTCGACTATTTGCTTGAAGCAAAAAAACAAACCGGGCTACCGGTCGTGAGTGAGATCTTGGACACCAGAGACATCGAACTCTTTCTTGAGAAGGCGGACATCATCCAGATCGGCGCTCGGAACATGCAGAATTTCGAGCTCCTGAAGGAGGTCGGCGCGTACGACAAACCCGTTCTCCTGAAACGAGGCCTGTCGGCAACGATCAAAGAGTTTCTTCTGTCAGCTGAATACATCATGTCACGCGGCAACCAGAACGTCATGCTGTGTGAACGGGGCATTCGCACGTTCGAAACGCAATATCGCAATACGCTGGACCTTGCGGCCATTCCCACGTTGAAAGAGCTTTCACATCTGCCGGTCATCGTCGACCCCAGTCATGCCACCGGGAAGTGGGATCTTGTCGCTCCTATGTCGAAAGCTGCAGTTGCAGCCGGTGCCGACGGCCTGCTCATCGAAGTCCATTCGAATCCTGAGTGCGCACTGTGTGACGGTGAAGAATCCATTAAGCCCTCCAAGTTCAAAGCCCTGATGGCTGATCTCAGAAATATCGCGAAAGCCGTAGGCAGAGAGCTGTAAAGCCGATATGGCCGTTCATTTCAAACAGGTTACCATCATTGGGGTGGGTCTGATCGGCGGATCGCTCGGCATGATTCTTCGGCGAAAGTTCTTGGCCGATCACGTGGTCGGCGTCGGCCGGCGTGTCGAGAACCTCAAGACGGCGGTTGCTTTGGGTGCGATAGATCGATACGTGGCCGATCCTCAAGAGGGGGTGCGTGGGGCGGATTTGGTGGTCCTTGCGACGCCTGTCGATACCTATGAGCGGCACCTCCATGAATGGGCCCATTGTCTGGTTCCCGGCGCGATCGTCAGCGATGTAGGCAGTGTGAAAGGAACCTTGGTCGAACGATCGGAAGCGGCTATGCCGGCAGGTGTGCACTTTGTGGGAGCCCACCCCATCGCGGGGAAGGAAAAGACGGGAGTCGCGGCCGGGTCGGATCAATTGTTCAAGGGCGCACGCTGTATTCTGACGCCGACAAAACAAACGGATCCGACGGCACTTGATCTGGTTAGGCAACTGTGGAAAGAGGCCGGATCGATTGTTTTAACGATGGATCCACACCTGCACGACCAAATCCTGGGCGCAGTCAGTCACTTGCCCCATGTGGTCGCCTTTGTGCTCATGAACGCCTTGACTGAGCTTCGCGATCAGCAGGTGCCTTCATTGGATCTTGCCGGCCACTCTGGGGGAGGATTACGGGATACGACCAGGATTGCCGCGAGTTCTCCGGAAATGTGGCGAGACATTTTCTTGTGGAATCGAGATAATGTGGTCTCCTATATCGACAGATATGTGCGAGCCTTGGACGAATTGAAGCAATTGATCAAGGCTGGGGATGCAGCCGGAATCGAGAAGTTGCTCGAACGTGCCAAAGGCGAGCGTGAAAAACTGAATAGTTCGGCCCCGAGCAATTTATGACATCGTTGACATTTACCCCAGGCCGGCCACTCAGGGGAACGACCACGGTTCCTGGCGACAAGTCTCTCACCCATCGGGCGATCATCCTCACCGCACTAGCTGAAGGAACGAGCACGATAGCGGGCTACTGCCAGGGAGAGGATTGTCTGAACACGATGAGAGCTTTTCAGGGGCTGGGAATTCCCATTACACAGACTCCAACCGAATTAACCGTTTGCGGGAAGGGCTTTTGGGGATTATCCGAACCAAGCGCTCCGATCGATTGCGGCAATTCCGGAACCGGCATCCGTCTGCTCACAGGCCTCTTGGCCGGGCAAGATTTTTTCTCGGTGCTCTCGGGCGACGAGTCGATCAGACGGCGTCCGATGGGACGGGTCGTCAAACCGCTGCGCGAAATGGGCGCGGTCATTGGAGGCCGCAGGGGTGGAGAACTGGCTCCCTTGGCGATTACAGGAACCGGTCTACATGGTATCGAGTACACGTCGTCCGTGGCCAGTGCACAGGTTAAGTCGTCGGTGCTTCTTGCCGGTCTATTTGCTCAAGGGAAGACTCGTTATAAGGAGCCGAGCCTGTCACGAGATCATACCGAGCGGATGTTTCAATTCTTTGGAATCCCTCTCACGAACGAAGACGGAGCCCTCGTTTTACAAGGGCGACCGTCAGTCGGATGGCGGGGCATTCATGTGAGCATTCCCGGTGATTTCTCGGCCGCCGCGTTTTTCATCGTCGGAGCAACGATTGTACAGGGATCCGATGTCACCATTCACAATGTCGGCATGAATCCGACAAGAACCGGCCTTATCGAGATCATGAGAAAGATGGGAGCCGACATTCAGGTTCTGGGTCTGCGAGAAGCGGCCGGCGAACCGGTCGGAGATCTTCGTGTGAAATCTGCCCCACTAAAGGGTGTAATGATCGGTCACGAGCTTATTCCGAAAACGATCGATGAATTTCCCGTGCTATGCGTGGCCGCGGCTGTGGCGGATGGGGACACCGTGATTTTCGGAGCAGAGGAACTTCGGGTCAAAGAAAGTGATCGGATTGCCACTATGAGCCGCGAGTTGAAGACGATGGGAGCTCTGGTCGAGGAACGTCCGGACGGGATGATCATCCGCGGGTTAGGTCGAGAGGGAGAAAACGGCCGGCTGAAAGCTGCAGACAAGGTCCAGAGCCATGGAGATCATCGTGTGGCCATGTCTCTCGCCATCGGTGGCCTTACGGCGGAAGAGCGTATGACGATTGCCGATACGAGTTGCGTGGATACGTCATTTCCGAATTTTGAGAAGGCACTCGTCGGTCTGTTGGCGCAGCCTGCGTGAACGCGGTGTGTCGGATGGGACAGCTCGAAATTGAGAGGCGCTGAGTGATTATTGCGATTGACGGGCCAGCCGGAGTCGGCAAGAGCACGGTAGCCAAATTACTGGCGGCTCGCCTTGGTTACCTTTATCTTGACACAGGGGCATTGTATCGAGCCGTCGCATGGAAAACCTTGCAATCAGGGATACGTCCGACGGATCATGAGTCGGTGACAACATTATTGCAGACAACCTTGATTCACATGCATTTTCGCAATGGCACGATGCAGGTCTTGATCGATGGTATCGACGTGACTAGGGAACTTCGTACGCCGGAAGTTACCGCAACAGCCTCCGTCGTGTCCGCTATTCCGGCAGTCCGCGAATGGCTGCTGCCGATCCAACGTCAGATCGGCCAGAGGGGTTCGGTCGTTGCCGAGGGACGGGACATCGGCACCAAGGTCTTCCCCTCGGCACCATTCAAATTCTTTTTGGAGGCGGACGCAGACGTACGAGTTGCACGGCGGCACAGTGAGCTGGTCGCCGCAGGTCGTGGTGGGACCGTTGAAACGACGTTCCGGGATCTGTCGGACCGGGATCGACGTGATCGGACCCGTCCGGTCGACCCATTGGTTCCAGCGGGCGACGCACGACTCATCGATACCTCTGCTCTCAGCCCTGACCAAGTGGTGGAGCAGATCATTACGGCTGTGTCGGCCGGGTCGTGAGCGGGGTAATCTATGGAATTTTGTGGGTTTTGGTACGAATCGTTGGATGGGTCTGCTTTCGGTATCGTGTCGAAGGCCAGGTTCCTCAGACCGGGGGGGTGCTGATCGCCGCAAATCATGCCAGCTATCTCGATATTCCCCTGCTCGGCTGCGGGATGCGTCGAAGGGCCTGGTACTTGGGACGGAACGACTTGTTTCCGATCCCAGTATTGAACGAAATTTTGCAGGCGTTGGGCTGGATACCGGTGAGGTTGGGACGCCTAGACCGAGAGGCGTTTGGAAAAGCGATCAACCTGATTCGAGCAGGTAATGTGGTGGTCATTTTTCCGGAAGGCGGACGCAGCCATGATGGTCATCTCCGGCCGCCCAAAGCTGGGCTCGGGGTGATTGTATCGCAGACGGGGTGCCCTGTCGTTCCAGCATATCTGAAGGGGACCTTCGATGTACTCCCCATGGGGGCACGCTGGCCTCGGTTGCGTCAGATTACAGTACGATTCGGTGATCCTATTCAGTTCGAAACGGGGAAACAAAAAGAGAGAGCGGAAACGAAACAGTTCTATCAACAGGTCAGCCGCACGGTGATTGAGCATATTGCGGCCTTAGGTCAAGTCCCAGTTCCAAAGGGGAGAGATGACCAGGCTCCTGAAACACCGCACAGGCCGACCGCCGGTGCTCACAATGCTGAGTGAGCTTGGCGACTTCACCATCAGCACCCGACGAGAGTCGGAAGAGTAGGACGTTCATATGGGTACGGTATCCAACAGCAGTGACGCTCAGTTAGACCGCAATGCATTGGCGGCATTGTACGAAGAAACCTT
>JACZCY010016709.1_pt1 | contig 39901 bp, 54 predicted proteins | sample 8641821 | NCBI WGS metagenome assembly JACZCY01 (sample SAMN15324609, study PRJNA640507) | soil metagenome | isolation source: intercropping sugarcane | place: China: Luxin town, Laibin City, Guangxi Province | collected 2019-07-25 | depth 10cm m | reverse complement strand
CCATGGCTGATCATGACGCCGCGAGGAACGGCCGTCGACCCCGAGGTATATTGCAAGTAGGCAAGGGTGGCGCTGTGAGGCCGTGATAACTCAATCGAATCGACTGAATTGTAGGGTTGATCCGTCGCCACCCACCTGATCGGACTCACCTCGTTTGAGAGAGAAAGCTCCGAAGATAAAGCCGTGATACTTGAGGTCGTGAGTACCAGCGAGACCTGGGCATCCTCAATGATGCTGCGGAGTCTAGGCAAAGCGTATTTCCGTCTGACGAGATCAGGAGCTGGAGCGGGAACCGGCACGAGACCAGCGCAGGCACATGCCCAAAAGGCGCATGCGGCATCGAGTCCCTGTGGGAAAAGCAGAAGGGCTTTGGTCCCTGGTGGAACCTCGTGCAGGAGATGGCCGGCAAGCGAACGCACCCTGCGTTCAAGCCGGCCATAGGTCAGCTGAATCTCAAGCTCGAGATTGTCACGAATAAAGGCATACGCAAGCTCATTCGGTTGTTGGCGGCATCGAAGTTCGAAGAGATCGGCAAGGTTCTGGATAGCCCGAGGAGGAAGTTTAGACATGTATGCGAGACGCCGGGTCTTCTGAAACTCTATCTGCTCTCCGTTTATCGATGACTAGAGTAGTGTGCCTGATAACAAATTCAAAGAATTTCTCGGTTTCCAACCGCAAAGGGATTTCTTACCTGACGCGTCATGCACTCGAAGCGACATTCGTCTGATGTAGGATCCATCGTGGTTCTTGAAAAAGGTGTGATAAGTCCGTTGCGGACTGTACTAATCAATTTGGCCTAATATAACAAACGGAAGGGTAAGGATTGTAGCATTCTGCGTCAATTGGAAAAGAAGCTCTGGGGCATTTTACGTCAATCATTCTTTTCCCAGGCCATCGATTTTATAGAAACTACATAAATAATTGATAAATATAGATAAGTTTACCATGCGTGCGTTGGAGGTTATGGCACACTGATCGCAGGATCTTGGTCATGAGGAAAAAAGATGCGTATGGCGAGACAAATGGTGTGGGAGGGATTGAGAGACCTATTCGAATTGGGGTAGGACTAGTGGCGATCATGATCGGCCTCTTGGCGGGGTTTTAGACTGCCGTTGCAGGAGCCGCATTTGCAGTGGGGTCATACTGCTGCTCACTGGAGGGGGTGGGGTATTGACCGATGTTCACGTTGTTCGGAATAAGTACCTAGTCTCCGGTGTCCGGTATGAAGAAATGAGGTCCACTCTATGAGTCGACCGGTCATTGCAGGCGTCGTGCTGGTGAGTACGTTGTTGGGGACGATCAGTTGTGTCCCCCCTCCACGGGTGACGGGGAGCGAGGAGGCGACTGGTCGTCGGAACACGGAGTCGCCGGTCGACGCGTTGTTTGCTCCGCCGTCGCCTGAAACTATTCCCGGTGATCTCAGAGGTGAGCAGATTCGATTGGGCTATGAGATGGTAGTCAATACGCAAGAGTATGCGAGACGCTACGTTGGGAATGCGCTCAACTGCACCAATTGTCATTTGGATGCGGGGCTCAACCCGAATTCGGCCTCATTCGTCGGTCTCAGTACGCTTTATCCGGAGCATCGCGCACGAGCCGGCCGACAGATAACTCTGGCCGATCGAATCAACGAGTGTTTCGAACGTAGCATGAACGGGAAACCTCTGCCTCCGGACAGTGTCAAGCTTACGGCCATTGTCGCATACATCGAATGGTTGTCGCGGAATATGCCGCCCGGCAGTGCGGTCCCGTGGCGAGGAATCCCGCGTCTGATCTCGACCCATCAGTCTGACCCTCTCAACGGCAAAACGGTTTTTGAAAAAAAGTGTGTATTCTGCCACGGCTCAGACGGGCAAGGCACAATGGCGGCGCCGCCGGTGTGGGGACCGCGTTCGTACAACATCGGTGCAGAAATGGCGCGTGCCGGCATGGCCGCCGCATTTATCAAGGCCAACATGCCGCGAGGCTGGGGGTGGACGGTGACGGACGATGAGGCCATCGATGTCGCGGCCTATATCAATGTACAGCCTCGACCGGACTTTCCCGACAAGATTCATGATTGGCCGAAGGGGGGCAAGCCAGCGGACGTGCCGTATTGAGTGGGATTGTACGCAATACCTGTCGGGCATGTCTTGAAACGTGGCGGCGGCATCAGAATCGCCCAACTTTTCCGAATCCAATCTTGAGAAGGAAGTCTCTCAGTCAATAGATGAGATAGGCAAAATTTTGTACAAATATCGGATTTACCTCTATCACCCATCAACCAGGAGGAATTTTGATGACTACACTAGCTGAGCCAGGGGTTCCTGCGGGAGGGTTCAAGACGGTCGGGCAGATACGCGCAACGAATGCGGTGGTTTTTCGTCGTGATCAAAATGCAATGGGAATTACCGTTGAACTCCTAACCACTCATACCCCCGGTGCACCGGTTGTCGATGAACGAGGTACCTTCATCGGCTTCATCAGCGAATTCGACATTCTTCGCGCGCTGGAAGCGAAAAAGGATCTCAACCGGTTAACAGCCGAAGATGTGATGGTGAAGGAGCACATTGCCGTGGCCGAGGAGACGCGTTTCGATGAAGCTGTAAGGATTATGGAGGACAAACGGCTCTTAAGCTTGCCGGTAAAGAAGAACGGAAAGGTGGCATACTCAATCACTCGCCATGATCTTTTGAGAGCGTGGATTGGGCTTGGCGTGTCCATCGAGGATGCGGCCGGCTGAGGGGGCGGGTTTCCTGTACTGCATGAGTGGGCTGGGAGCCGTTCCACATGGAGCACACCATGACACATGTTGGCGAAACCCTGGAGGTACAGGTCATGGCGAAAGTGAAAAAGGCCGTCGATTGTTGAGATCGGAGGACCCGGGTTGGTCGTCGCGATCAAGGTATGGTGACCGATGTGATGACCTATATCCCGTCCTTCAAGCTGTGACACGGTATGAGGACGTGTAGCATGGATGGATATGCGGGGGGCCTTTCTGTTCGGAACGGAATTGATTGTGCTCCTGTTCTTCATTTCTCTGCGCGCGACTTCGGCTCTATTCCATAGGGGAATGAGGAGGGCATTGGCGTTCCGTTGATCCGGCCGGGAAAGGTACCGTCCAAGGGAGGGTGTCATGTCATCTGGAAAGCGGATTGCCGGAGGAATGAGCATCGCGCTGTGCTTGCTCGCGAGTTGGGGAACGGGCAACGCGGGCAAGGAATCGGCCAACAGCGTTCCATTGGAGACTGTTGCGGACTATATCTATTCAGTCCTGGCAGCCGACAGGACATTTTATACAGTCCACGTCGTGGAGCGAATGCAGAGGAGGGGCATGATCGAATCGTCGGAGAATTGGCGTTTGGAAAACGCGCTCCCTCTCCCGGCCCAATTCTTTCAGGAGTCCTCGAGCTTGGCCGAGCTGACGGGAAGCAAAGTGAGATATCGGTTGATCAGCCTCAACCCGATCAACAAGCAGAGCAGCCCGCGAACCGAGTTTGAACAGAAAGCACTCGAGGCGGTTATGGCGCATCCCGAGCAGCCATACAAGGGCTTCGTCAGGGAGGGAGGCGGTCGATATTTCCAAGCCGTCTACGCAGACCAAGCCGTTTCGCCAAGCTGTGTGACCTGTCATAACGCCGACCCCCGTAGCGTGAAGCGTGACTATAAGCTCAAGGATGTGCTGGGCGGAGTCCTGATTTCAATTCCGGCACCCGAGTGATAGGGGCATGTCCTCGCAGCAACAGGTCCAAAGCACCGAGATACACGATCTCTGATTATCTAATGCGGGAGGTAGTGGTCATGAGGAAGCTGAGCCAGTGGATTGTCGGATTAGGGGCGGCTGCGTGGATTCTAACAATAACCGTGTTCCCGAGCTTTGCCGACGAGGGCCATGGGAAGATGGGACATGGTAGACATGATGAGGATAGACAGGACGACCATAGTGGACATTACCTGAAACATCTGTTGAAACATGCCAAAGAAATCGGACTGACTCAGGAGCAAGTTGGCAAGATCAAAACTCTGCAGCTTGACTTCAAGCGGACTGAGGCTCGATTGGAGGCCGATACCAAAATCGCAAAACTCGAACTGCACGCGCTGTTGGATGATGAGCAGGCCGACCTCAATGCAATTCAGGCCAAAGTCGATCAGTTGAAAAAAGCGGAAGCGGCCTGCCTGTTTGCGGCGATTAAGAGTAAGCGTCACGCCATGGCGATGTTGACTCCCGACCAGCGGGAAAAGGAACATGCCCAGTATGAGCGAATGAAGGCTGGAGGGCAGCATGGAAGTGGAAGCGGCATGGGAGGCGGCAGTGGACACCAATCAGGGGTGGGCGGAATGAGCGGCATGATGGGTGGTATGGGAGGCGGTGGACAGGCAGAGCATGACGGCGGTGACCATGGGAGTGGAGAATCCGGTGGAGGGCAGCAACACCAGCATTAACCATCGATCTCGACGTCCGTTCTCGATGGCGCATGCGTCACCGGCGGGGAATATGTAATCGGAGGGGTGGTATGTACTCACGTATCGGGTTGAGCTGTGTCGCGATTGTGTTGACCGGATCCTTGGCTCTGGCCCAACATTCCGGGAATCCGAAGAACGGAGAGAAAATCTACCGACAACACTGTGTCGGCTGTCATGGAACCTCCGGTGATGGGCTGGGACTTGATATCAAAGAATTGATCGTTCCTCCCGCGAACTTCCATGCTGCGAAGTCTCGCACAAAGACGGACATGGAACTGTATCTTGCGGTCAAACAGGGAGTCCTCTTCAGTCCGATGCACGGATGGGCGGATCGGCTGTCGAGTCAGGAAATGTGGGATGTTTTAAGCTATATCCGTACGTTGGCTCCGTTCAATCCTCTCGGCTAGCTCCACTGCACACTGTCTATGCTATTCTGTCGTTTTCTGCGCCCCAGGGATATTTCGCAGTGAGATCGTGGTGCTGAAGGGGGGATAGCGTTCATATGAATCGTTTTAGTAAGCTGGTCGTCATCTCGCGGTCGTGTGAGACTGACATGAACACAGTTTGACGAAGGATTTGATGCTTGTGTCGAACTATTTTTCTCCCATGGAGGGTCTATTATGACGACTCATAACGATGACGATTCGGGGTTGGCACTTGCGCTTGCTTTTCTCGGTGGGGCAATGATGGGCATTATGACGGGCTTTCTTCTCGCTCCGAGGTCGGGCGAGGAAACGCGCCGTGAGCTCAAAGGCTACGCAAGAAAGACGGAAGAAGAGGTGCTGGAGAGAGCCAAGGAGGCGCGAGACGCGCTTGATGAGCTGATCGAGCGTGGGAAACAGTTCGTCGAGGATCGTCGGGCCGATGTTGAAGCCGCTCTGCAAGCAGGCAAAGAAGCGATGAGAGAGAAAAGAGACCGATAACAGTGTCCAAGGCGATGAGTGTGCGATAAGAGGTCCGATGGAGATGCTTGTGTGTAGGCACGACGGAGGAACGCGATGAGTGAGCAGCAGACCGTTACGGCCTTTTATGAAAAAGATCACAATCGGTTGGATGAGTTGTTCAAGACGTTTCAAACGTCGAAACGCTCGGACTTTGCCAAGGCCAAGGAAGCGTTCAAAGAGTTTAAAATCGGTCTCCAGCGGCATATCGTGTGGGAAGAGGAGCTGCTTTTTCCGATGTGGGAAGAGAAAACCGGTATGATCGAGGACGGGCCGACGCCCGTAATGCGATTTGAGCACGAGCAGATCAAGCAGCTACTTGAAGCCATTCACCAGAAGGTGGGGGAGCAGAATCTCGATACCGATCAGAGCGAGCAGGCGCTGTTAAACTTATTGAGTTCTCATAATAGGAAGGAAGAGCGGGCGCTCTATCCCGCAATCGATAACGTGACTAGTACGGACGAGCGAGAGAAAGTCTTCAGCGACATGAAAAGTATTCCTGAAGATCGGTACAATGCCTGTTGCAGTCAGCACTGACGGAAATGGAAGAAAAGGAAGACACAGCGTGGGACACGCTCCCTCTCGCATCAGCCTCAATCTGCTGGCCAAACTGACGACTTCGCTCAGCCTGCTCGTCGCCAGCTGGCTCGGATTGGATTTCGTGCCTCCATCTCATTACACCTGGGCCGAGTCCATGACCTCACAACCGACCGGCACGTTAAAGGGGAATATCATGCGGGGTCGGGAGATTTTCAACGGCAAGGGTGTCTGCTACTACTGTCATGGCATCGATGGGTATATCGGAAGAAGACCTCGATCGGAAGCCGACACTGCCGCACTCATCTCGAAACTGAACCCTCCTCCCCCTGATTTGCGGAATCCCGAGACCCTGCGTCTGAAAACCAACAAGGAACGCACCCGAGCCATTCGGGAAGGACACCCCGGCACCGGTATGTTTCCCGACACCACCATGACCGATCAGGACCTCGCTGATACGCTCCTCTACCTCGCGCTCATCAGAAAAGATCCACACCCGGAGCAGTAGACTCAAGATTTGACGCAGATTATCTCACGCCATGTCATCATTCAGCCGATCGATGGCTTGCCTGTATATCGAGTATCGATAGACAATGCGAGTCGCATGATCAAAAGCTTCCGCTGCACCGATACCGAAAAATTGTTTCACGGTGAACGCGTGAGGTGGTTCCAGAGTATCGAATCTGTGGCGCGTCGAAAGCTGGAAATGGTTGCGGCAGCCAAGCGGCTGGATGATTTACGGAGTCCTCCGGCTAACCGACTGGAAGCTCTCAAAAGTGACCGTATTGGACAACACAGCATTCGAGTCAACGATCAGTTTCGCGTATGTTTTCATTGGAACGAGGGTGCTGAGAATGTTGAAATTGTAGGCTATCACTAAGAGGAAACGACCATGCGCAAGAAACTATTGCCGCCTATCCATCCGGGGGAGATTTTGAGGGAAGAGTTTATGAAGCCGCTGAATCTGTCTGCCAACGCGCTTGCCCAGCGTCTTGGCGTGACGACCCCGCGTGTCAACGAGATTGCGAACGAACGGCGTGGCATCACTGCCGATACCGCCCTACGATTAGCACACTGCTTTTCCACAACGCCGGAATTCTGGATGAACCTTCAACAACGATACGAGTTAGAAGCTGCATGGCGTGCCATTGGCACAGCGGTGGAACGCAAGGTGGTGGCACTCGACCTGGCAGGATAGTTGTGGCAAGTGGGCGATCCGCTTGACGGATACCCATGAAAAGGAAAACGACCAAATCCAGCGGGAACGTCTTTGTTGATCTCGGTTCCCTGAGAAACTCTTTCTCAAAGCTGGCTGATCGCGTCCACTCAATTGTTGATCCCACAATGGAGGGCAGTCGAACAAACGTGAGCACCGATGTTGTGAGACCTAATTGTTATGCCGAACAGGTGTGGCTCTAAGTACCTGATTCCTTGGATGTTATCTGCAAACTAAGGATGGGCTTGCTCTGCAACTTTGCAGGATAAGCCGAGGGGGGTTCTGACCTGCTAAATTCGGCACGGGTAAAATTTGTCTTACTCGTCGTGAGCATTGGCTCATGAAACATTCAAGCTTTACCAGTATCCTAAATTCCTTTGCATGGCAGGGGTAGAAGAAGGTTTGTTAAAATTGCCTTACCCGTCCGAATATCAGCGCGCCTCACTCGAGTTCGAGAAATTCCTGGAGGACGCACGGGATATTTCCGGACTCATGACTACAAACCAGGCTTATACCATGGTCCAAGGAGTGTTCCAGACCTTTCGACGTCGACTGTCTCTTGCCCAAGCAATTGAGTTTGCAAATATTTTACCTCCTGTGCTGCGCTCGTTGTTCATGGAAGACTGGAAGACCAACGAATCCATTCAGCAGTTCAGTACTCGTGCTCAGATGACCCTCGAAGTTCAGTCTCTGCGCAAAGAACATAATTTCTCGCCCGATACAGCGATCCGAGATGTTGCGGAAGCCGTGCGGAGGAATGTCGCTCAAGCACACCTCGATCGAGTGCTCGGTGAACTTCCTCACGGCGCCAAGGATTTCTGGGCAACATAGAGGCAAACTGCCGATCGCAAGGATGAGACTCCATATCAGCATTTCTAGGGCTTTCTTCGTTTGGTCATAGTGGTTTCCAACCGGCCAGTATAGGCCTGATGGGTTTTGGTCTTGCTCTAGTTCTAACGTCAGCCATTTTGCAAGGAGGGTTTTCGGTGTTTATGGCGACGCCGGCCGTATTGCGACCTTGCGCTCCATGAAATGGGATTGACCTTACACACTAACCGATAGTTGAGTTCCCACTTTTCTAATCCACAGATCGAGGGGTTTGTACTGCAAGGCGTATCCTCGCATCCACAATCCGGCAGCCCTGGCCCGGTGATAAGGCGAAGATCGGATTCAAGTCCAGTTCGCGGATTTCCGGAATTTCTTCAACAAGACGGGATACCCACAGCAACGCGCCTTCCAAGGCTTCAAGGTCGACCGACGGTTGCCCACGATAGCCGGTGAGCAAGCGGTATGCTTTGATTCCTCGGATCATCTCCATAGCATCTCGATCGGTGAAGGGGGCGTGATGCGGAACTGGACATCGCCGAAGATCTCGACGTGGATTCCGCCGAGACCGAACACGATCAAAGGACCGAACAAGGATCGTCGGTGACCCCAATCATAGCCTCTACGCCACCGGTTACCATCGGTTGAACGAGTACGCCTTCCATGGTGTCAAGCTGGTCAGTCTCGGTGAGTCGCGTTCTGATCGAGTCAACCGCTTGGCGAACCGCCTGTTCGTCTATGAGATTCAACTGCACACCGCCGACCTCGGTCTTGTGACGTCTCGACGCAGGGGATAACCGATCGACGAACTGTTGCATCACCGCGGCATCCGACGGTTCAGCCCGTCGGATTACGGCGGTCGATCCATCCCGCATGATGAGCGAGCCGGAATTACTGTGATCAATCTCAAGGGGAGGAATGTAGAGAGGGCGAACGGACCTCATCATACGTGTATCTAAAACGCCAGCCATTCAGGTTTCAATATCAAAACGAGGCCCAGGCTCAGCATCACGGCTCCGCTCAGCAACTTCAGCCAGCGACCCTCTCGTTCTTGTAGCCTGTAGTGGCTCAGCGTGATGACTCCTATAGTGAGAACAATGACGTCGTCCAGCATGTAGGCAACATTGTAAAGCATCAGATGTCCGTAATAGGCCCACCGGTCAAGGTGGTGCAATGTCAGTATTCTTGTGTACAGAGCGGGCAGGCCTGCGGTGCACAATAACTCGACTGCTTGCACCAACACCGCAAATACAACGGTGCCCATGAGTGCAGCGGCCATGTTCTCGGCCGTCAGGATTCGCCTAATCCGATCATACAGCCTAGGCCTGGCCGAGTCGGGGATGCCCAAGGAAATTCCGTGCCTGAATGCCCAGAAATCTTTGATATTGACCGCTCCGGCTAACATGCCGATGCCGCCCAGAATCAGTTCGGTTATGCGAGATAGACCAATCAACAAGAACAGATTGAGCCAAGCCGCCATGAATCCGAAATACGCAAGCCCTTCAACGGCGACGAATGTTCCAGCAATCAGCAGCATCTTCCTTCGATTGGCGAGGTTGGCCAACAAGGAGAGCATGAACAAGAGCACCCACATCGAACAAGGGTTGAACCCGTCCAGCAGGCCGATGACAATTGTGAACAGCGGAAGGCCCAGATCCTCGACGTGCAGCTCACCGAGCCATGTCGTCTTGATACTTTCTGGCGCCGAAGGCACTGTATCGATTTGCCTGTGCTGGTCGAGCTTAGTCCGGATTTCAGCGCCGGTCGTGTCAGCTGAGCGGAAGCCAACGAGTATCTCCGCACCGATGAGAAAGGTGGGAACACTGACGCCGGCCATGCCTCGGTCAGCAACGAGTGTGGCGAGTCGCTGCCGCGCGGCTGGATTCTCCGCAATGTCGTAGATGGCGATCCGTAGCTCCGGCCGCTCACGCCGAAGCTCGTCAAGAAACATCTTTGCGGCTTCACAATGGGGGCAGCCGGTCCGAACAAAGACTTCAAGATCAGGGGCTGGTTCGTCGGCATGAGTCTCCACGGCACTTCCTAGTGCGAACAGGGCGAGGAAGATGCCGAGTGCTGGGAGGAACTCCCTTATGGCCTGATAGGGACAGAACACAACGTCTCACTCGTTGAACATCACCGATCGTTGCCAACTTGAACTTCGAGTATTGGGTGATTGGCGGTATGAGAGGAAGCGGTTTTTACACTCGCTTTTCCGACAACTGCTCCACGCAGCCATTGAGCGTGCTGTACTTCGGATAGTCCGCTTCCGGGATCTCAACCCCAAAGGTCTTGTGGATCGAGACCACAAAATTCAAAAAGTCCATCGAGTCGATGTCCAACTGATCACGAAAACTGACATCCGGATTCACGAGCGACAGATCCACCTCCGGCGCGATCTCGCCAAGGAGGCGAAGGATCGTCTGTCTGATTTCATCCGGTGCGAGAGGCCTGTTCATAGTTGCCCTGGCTCCTGCAACAAGCGATCGACGATGGAAAGGAACACCGCACCACGGTGGCCGTCAGTCACGCGATGGTCTGGGAGAGGCTTGCGGTCACGACCGGCCTTGGAACCACCTGACCATCGACGATCCACGGGCGTTCCACAACTTTTCCGAAACCGACGAGGGCAACCTGCGGAGGATAAATGACGCCGAAGACGGTTTCCACCCCCTGTTCGCCGAGGCTCGTGACGGTGATCGTCGGATCGGAGAATTCCGAACTGCGTAACGTCCCAGCGCGGGCCCGCTTCACCAGGTCTTGAAAGCGTGTCATTAACTCGCCAAGACTCTGCTTGTCGGTATGGTGAATGGCCGGCGCAACGAGGCTGCCTTGCCGTAGCGACACGGCTATGCCGAGGTGGATATCAGGAATTTGAACAACGGCGCCTTCTTTCCGGACTGCGTTGAACTCCGGCACCTGCCGAAGGGCCAAGGCCTTAATTAATAAGACACCATAAAGCAGCCGATCCGTGACCGGGCGCTTAAGGTTTTCTGCCTTGAGCCAAGCCATGGCCCGCCCCAAGTCGATCGTGGTGCTCAAGTAATAATGGGGAATCTCCCGCTTTGATCGCGCCATGGCGGCGGCGATGGTCTCCCGCATCCGTGTCTGGCGGTCGATTGTTACGGGTGATGGTTCGTTTGTCGGCACAGCCGCGGCAGCGCGGACATCGTCGAGGGTGATGGCGCCACCCGGCCCGGTGCCTTTCAACATGGAAGGATCGACGCGAAGTTCCGCCACGAGTTGTTTGGCGGCCGGTGAAATGCGCAGTCGGCCTGACTCAGGTTCAGATGTTGGAGGGACGATCGGCACACTCGCTGCGGAAGACGGTGACCCCTTCACGGCCTTGGCCTCGAAGGCCGCTTCGATCTGTCCGACCGGTTTACCCTCTTCGCAAATGATGGCCATGACCGTGCCCACGGGAACCGTTTCGCCGGGCTGTGTAATGAACTGCTGAATGAGGCCGGTATAAAACGACTCGATTTCGATCGCGGACTTTTCGGTATCCACTTCCGCGATGATCTCGCCTTTGGTCACTCGGTCGCCGACCATCTTCTTCCATTCGACCAACGTGCCCTCGGTCATGTCTGAGCCGAGCGTCGGCATCACAAAGTCAGCCATACCCACAACCTCGTGATGCGTGAGAAGACGGGAAAAGAGAAGCGGACATACATCATCCCATGAGATTACGCACGGCGCTGACAATCTTCTCCGGCTGTGGGAGCGCCGCGTCTTCCAAGTGTTTCGGATAAGGGATCGGGACTTCCGCGCTGCACACGCGAGCCACCGGGCCATCGAGATCATAGAAGCCACCTTCCATGATCTGCGCGCTGATTTCTGCGGCGAAACTTCCCGTGCGCCACCCTTCGTCAATGACGACCGCTCGGTGGGTCTTCTTGACGGAAGCGAGCATCGTCGCCTGGTCGAGGGGGCGCAGCACGCGGAGGTCGACGACCTCTGCCTCGATGCCTTCTCCGGTAAGCGTGTCGGCGGCCTGCAGCGCTTTCCACAGCGAGCCGCCGAACGTAATCAGGCTCACGTCCTTTCCCTGACGGCGTACGGCCGCTCTCGTGATATCGACGGGCACTGCGCTTTCGTCGAGCTCCCCTTCCATGGGGTTACAGATAGGCATGTTCAAAAATAAAGACAGGATCCGGTTCTTTTAAGGCGCTCAGCAGCATGCCTCTGGCATCAGTCACAGTCGCCGGCGTAAGGACCTTGATGCCGGGGATGTGGGCGTACCATCCCTCCAGACTATGGGAGTGTTGAGCGGCGACTTGTCGACCGGCCCCAGTGGCCATGCGCACGACGAGCGGAATGCTGAACTGTCCACCGGACATGTGTCGAATCGTAGCGGCGTTATTGACGATCTGATCAAGAGCGAGGAGGCTGAAGTTCACCGTCATCACTTCCACAATCGGCCTCATGCCGCCAAGCGCGGCCCCGATGCCGGCACCGACGAAGGTGCTTTCGGACAGAGGTGTGTCTCGGATGCGCTCAGGCCCGAACTCATCCAACAACCCTTTGCTACAGGCATACGTGCCGCCATACATGCCGACGTCTTCTCCCATGAGAAACACGCGCGGGTCTCTTTGCAACGCTTCACGGAGTCCGGCTCGAACGGCTTCTCTGTATGTCATCTTCATCATGTCAGTAGGTACAAGCTTTCAGCTTTCACCCGTTAGCCTTGAACTGACCGCTGGGAGCTGTTCGCCGGCGTATACACGTCCTGATTGAGATTTTCGATCGGTTCCCAGTCTCCCCCCTCCGCAAATGCCACCGCTTCGGCAATTTCAGCGGCGATGGCGGCCTCCGTCTTCTCGACATCGGCATCGTGCAGCAGCCCATTCTCCCGAAGATATTGTTCAAAGGACGCAATCGGGTCGCGCTGTTTCCATTGAGCGACTTCGTCTTTGGTGCGATACCGTTCGGCGTCATACATAGAGTGGGCGCGGAATCGATAGGTCCGATATTCGATCAGGCAGGGACCGTTGCCTTGGCGTACGAAATCTGCGGCTTGCTTGGTGGCCGATTCCACCGCGAGCACGTCCATGCCGTCCACCGCTTGGGCCGTCATCCCATAGGCATCGGCCTTTTTGGCGATGTCGGTTTGAGCTTGATGCTGAGCCAATGCGGTGCCCATCGCGTAGAGATTATTTTCGCAAAGGAAAAGGACTGGGAGCTTCCAGAGAGCGGCAAGGTTAACGGACTCGTGGAACTCGCCTTCCGCCACAGCACCATCGCCGAAGAAGCAGGCCGTTACCGGTGGGCGCTTCTGTATCTTGTCGGCCAGCGCCAGCCCGACGGCGACGGGCAACCCGCCTCCTACGATGGCGAGGCCCCCATAGAAGCGTCGCGCGGCGTCGAAGAAATGCATGGATCCGCCTCGTCCCCTCGCGCAGCCGTTCGCTTTCCCGTAGAGTTCCGCCATCAGTGGTCCCATCGGAGTGCCGCGTATCAGCGCGTGGCCATGCTCACGATAGGTGCCGACGATTGCGTCTTCCGACGTGAAACAGGACATGGCACCGGCCGCGACCGCCTCCTCACCGATATAGAGATGGAGGAAGCCTCGAATCTTACCCAGGCTATAGAGTTCCGCACACTTTTCCTCAAACCGTCGGATGCGGAGCATGTGCCGAAGCAATTCCAGGCCGTGGTCTCGATGTATCGGCGGTGTCATGAGCCGGCCTCCAACGTCGACGTATCGCCTTCGGGTAAACCCAGCTCTCTGGCTTTCAATAGCCTTCGCATGATCTTCCCGCTTCTCGTCTTGGGCAATGTCGGCAGGAATGTAATTTCTTTTGGAGCCACGACGGCGCCGAGGCGTGTACGCGCGAAGCCCAACAGCTCGCGACGTAGGTCGTCGCTCGGCTCGTAGCCATCCTTGAGCGATACGAAGGCTTTGACGACTTCCATTGCGACCGGGGCCGGTTTGCCGATTACGCCAGCCTCGGCCACGGCCTTGTGCTCGATCAGGACGCTTTCCACTTCGAAAGGTCCGATGAGGTGACCGGAGGTCTTGATGACGTCGTCCGCCCTACCGACGAACCAGAAGTAACCATCTTCATCCTTCTTGGCCAGGTCGCCGGTCAGGTACCAGCCGCCGGCAAAACATTTCTTATATCGCTCCGGTTCATTCCAATACCCGCGAAACATGGAGGGCCATCCCGGCCGCAGGGCCAGTTCACCCTGGACGTTAGGCTCTTCGACGACTTCGACGTGACCCCCTTCAGTCTTGTGCATGATCGCGGCCTCAATGCCGGGCAGCGGGCGGCCCATTGAACCAGGGCGGATGTCCATGGCGGCATAATTGGCGATCATGATACCGCCGGTCTCGGTCTGCCACCAATTGTCGTGGAACGGTAGGCCGAAAGCGTCTCGCCCCCACACAACCGCTTCGGGGTTGAGAGGTTCACCAACACTCGCCAGGAAACGAAGTCGACGAAGATCATATTTTTTGATGAGATCCATGCCACCTTTCATCATCATGCGAATGGCAGTCGGAGCTGTGTACCACACGCTCACCCGTTCATCTTGCAGGATGCGGTACCAGCGTTCGGCGTCGAAGTCCGCCTCATCCACGATGCTGGTGATGCCGTTGGTCAGGGGCGAGATGATCCCATACGACGTTCCAGTGACCCACCCGGGATCCGCCGTGCACCAGAACACGTCATTCTGGTGAAAATCTAAGGCGTATTTGCCGGTCATGTGGTGAGCGACTACGGCCTGATGCACGTGAATTGCGCCCTTCGGGGTACCGGTCGTTCCGCTTGTAAAGTGGAGCAGCGCCATATCTTCCGGATCGGTGGACCCGATCGTGAATTCCGGACTTGCCTGCTGCATGAGAACACTCAAGTCCTGCGTGCCGGCAATGGCGATGGCTTGATGATTTTCCCCGATGAGCAAAACATGTTCGAGGCTGGGCACCGTCGAGCGGATCGCAGCAACCTTTCGTTGATAAAGTGTGCCGGTGGTCACCAGCACCTTCGACTGGCCGATGGTGAGCCGTGCCTGGATCGGTTGGGGACCGAATGCAGAAAATAGGGGGCAAAATACGCTACGATTCTTCAAGGTCCCGAGCGCGGCGATGTAGAGCTCAGGAACGTCCGGCCAACACGAAGACGCGATCGCTTTTACCGACGCCCAGCTGTTTCAGCACGTTGGCAAAGCGATTCGTCAGCTCGTTCAGCCGGCCGTAGGAATAATCATCGACCTTCCCATTCTTGCCCAGCCATCGGATCGCCAGCTGAGCGGCGCGAGCTCCATTCGCATGGCGAACGACTGCCTCGTGCGCAATGTTGAGACCCTGACCATGGGGAAGTCCCTGCAAATCCTGCCGAGCCGTTTCCCAGGAAAAGTGCGAACGGACGGCTCCATAGTCGTAGAGATGCGGAATCGTCTCCCACTCTCTGCGGGATTTGATAATCGGTGTCCACGCCACAACAGTTCCTCCAAGCCCAGGATCTGCAAAGGAGAGACCATGGGATCTGAGCGGGAGAATGGGGAATCTGTTTGCAAATCTATGAGTACGGGTCAAGAAACAGTATACGAATGACGACCTGTCTGGGGCAGAAGTCATCAGGCATGCGCGGTGGTAGTGGAAAATTGCGCCAAACATCCAGCATTTGCTGATCCGTCAGCTTACCGCGAAAGCTGTGCATTGGACTGAACAGCACACCGTTCGAGATTGCCACCAATAATTCCCAATCGGTTTTGGAGCGACTGGTTTGAGATCGAAGATCGGCTGGTTGAACAATCAGATCTTGGCTGTCCGGTCCATTTCCATCCAGTTTGGCCCCATGACAACGGAGACATTGTTGAGCATACACTCCTTGCCCGGCCTTGGAGTCACCCCGGATCATTTGAGCAACGGCCACCGAGGTCAACGTGGATATGAGCATGAGCGCAGCGACCAGTATCTACTCATGTTCCATCCTTTCATCTCAAGACCAGGACCGGACAGGTCACGTGGTGCACGACGGCATGGGACACGCTCCCCAAGAGGAAACGCGAGAGGCCCTTGCGTCCATGTGAGCTGACGACCACTAAGTCCCTCCTGTTCGCTTCCCGTTCGATCACTGCGGCGGGGTTGCCTGTGGCGACGTTCGTGTTCACCGTGTAGCGGTGGCTCAAGAGTTTGCCGGCGGTCGATTGGACGAGTTCATACGCATAGCGCTCCGCGCCCTCCCACCATGTTCCGGTTCCCAGCGCGTCATAGGGGTCGCTTATTCCGATCGGAACGAGGGCATGAAGCACGCAGAGCTCGGTGGGATCGGCAAGGGGATGTTGCGTCAGCCACTTCGCAATTCGATCGGCGTCGTCTCGATCCTCGATGGCGATGAGCACCCGTTCAGCCTTGCGGGCGACTCCTCGGACAATCAGGACCGGCCGGGAGCTGTGCATGAGCACACGATGGGATACACTCCCGAGAACCACCTCGGAAAGACGGCTTCGTCCACGCACGCCGACGACGACCAAGTCGGCTGAGAGACTTTCGGCGCTGTCGAGAATGAGCTGAGCGGGATTGGCGATTTCGTTCACCTTCCTGATCGACGCAACCTCTGCCGGTACTGTGGCGGCGGCGCGCTCCAGCAGTTGGCTCCCGGAATCGACCATCGCATGACGGAAATCATCGTACCCCTGCACGTTGCCTGCTTGAGCCACGAACGGATGTTTCAAAATCCCTAAATCGACGCCGTGGACCAGCGTGACGTCCGTCGGGTGATAGAGTTGAAACGTCTGGGTGACGGCAGCGAAAGCCTGATCCGACCAATCGACGCCGATGACGACTCTCATATCATGGCCTTTCCCATGCAACCCTCAAAACAGCGGATGCGGCGCGGTGCCGAACGGAAGCACAGGGGGTGATTCACCGAGGTTCCCCCAGCGCACCATCACCACCCATCTTTGAGGCCAATGAACAACTGTCCTTTGAAAACAAAGCTCCACCTCTCCAATGATTTATGCAGAGGACTGCGACCTCTCGCGCATCCCTTCCTCGGCCAGGTTTAAATACTCCACCACATCGTGATCGCTGACCTGTGCAAAATCGACATAGTGGTTACCGACGGCCCAGAACGGGTCCGGCGTGGCAAGGACGACCAACTCATCCAATTGGCTGCGAACTTCTCGTATCGTCTCCACTGGACCGACTGGAATGGCTCCAATCAGGCGGCGGGGCTTCAGGTGTTTGATGGACTTGGCCGAGGCGAAGAATGTGGAGCCGGTGGCGATGCCGTCATCGACGAGAATGACATTCCGGTCAATGAGCATAGGGAGGCGTCGGCCTTGCCGATAGAGGTTCTGCCGTCGAGCCACCTCTGATTGTTGTGCCTGAGCCAGGCTCTCGATTTCTTCACCGGAAAGATTATAGGCGGCGATTGCATCAGGGTTCAGATAGATCGTCCCTGTTTCCCCCACTGCGCCTAGTGCATATTCGGGATTATCCGGTGCCCCCAGTTTTCGAGCGATGAAGACATCCAGTGGAAGATGCAGCCCCAAACTCAACTGATAACCGACCGCCACACCACCGCGTGGAAGCGCCACAATGATGGCGGCCGGGTCCTCACGGTACTGAATCAGTCGCTCAACGAGTCGCCGACCGGCCTCTTCACGATTCTTGAACGTCACGCTCTCCCACTCCACTCAGCCCACGGGTCTACATAAGGCCGCTTGTAATACCAACACCGATCAAGAACATCGCCATGAAGACCAGGATGAGCATGAGCAGAAAATGATGATGCGGCCCGGATTCATTCTGATCCCAATGGACTTCCCAGGGAATTTCGAGGTAACGAGGGCGGCGAAACATGTTGACCTCCTTCTCCGCCAAGGATGAGCTTGGCACGAACGGCGCCGATCATGTCACGCAATTTTCACTTCAATCGCTTTGGGTTTGGCTTTCTCCGACTTTGGAAGATGAACCTTCAATACGCCGTCCTTGTACTCGGCGTTGACCTTGGATCCGTCGGCATCCTCAGGAAGAGTAAAACTTCTCATGAAACTGCCGTAGGCGCGCTCCACGCGATGATATTTCTTGCCTTTCTCTTCCTTTTCGTATTTCCGTTCGCCGCTGATCGCAAGGACATCGTCATGGACGTTGATCTTGATCTCTTCTTTTTTCATCTCGGGTACTTCGACCTTAATGAGGTATTCTTTGTCGTCTTCCGAGATATCCACCAGCGGCGACCATTCGGTAACTGTGATGGCCTCCTTCTTATCAGTACCGGTAGGAGTGGGCGTGCGGCCGAAGTAGCTTGACAGTCGTTTTTCCATCTCCTCGATTTCCTTGAACGGATTCCATCGCGTCGTCGGTTCCCATCTTGTCAGTCCACTCATGCTCATTGCCTCCTTGTTATGTATGTATGAATGAAGGCTGGGACGCCCTCACATTCTAGGCTTGTGCATCGACGGTGCCAATATCAAAGATAAGAGCATCTGCTTTCCGAGATATGAGTTATCTACAAAGAAAATGCAGAGTTCTAGATGTCAGGGGAGGACCTCAGCTAGGACCGAAGAATAGGAGAGTCTGTGGCATTACGGCACAGTGCCATCCAGAAGGCTGTTGCCTCATTCGCCATCCCGGCGAGTGATATCTTGATTTTTTCACAGGTCGTGGTTAGCCGAGAATTGAAGGAGGCGGGGGAAGGGTAGAAAAGCTCAAAGAATAGCGCTGTGCCACATGCGTGGTATGTGAGATGCACAAAACTCCTTGGTCAAAATTGCAAGAGGTTGTGATGAATCCATCAAGCGAATCAGATGTTTGCGCAATCGACCGGGAGGGAGTCCGACTGACGACCAGGAGCTTGCTTCTCTCTGAAAAGGAGCCGGTCACTGTCAGCCGGTTTCTCCCTTGCGACGATCGACAGGCCCGCATCGTCAAGTGGGCTTATGCGCTCTACGCCGAGCATGGCTATAGAGAGGGCTATGCGCTCGATGATTGGTGCTGCAGCGTAAGATCCTCGGTCTCGAACGTAAGGCATAGAAAGTCAGAGAAATTAATCGCACCCACGCAACTCACGAAGCGAGGTGTACCGTGAAACAGAGATCGGAAAGCATGTTTGCCTTGGTCATGCTGTTGGCAGCCGGGGCACTGGTGGTCGTCGAAACAGCCTACGGCAACGAGCAAAAGAAGAACGGTAAAGCGGAGATGACTGTCACCGCCACTGTCACCATCGATCAGGCGGTCAAGACCGCATCGGAGAAAGTCTCGGGCAAGGTCATCGAAGCGGAGTTGGAGCACAAACATAACAAGCTTGTCTGGGAAGTCGAGATCGTCACGGCGGAGAACAAGGTGATGGAGGTCCACGTCGACGCTGAGAACGGCGCGTTATAGACGTGGAAGAGGAAAAAGCGAAGCCGAAAAAGGCGCGCAAGCACGAATAAACACGTAAGCACAGGGACTAGAACCTGTCTCCAACATTGTTGCAGCAGGGTGAAGTGGAATATGTGTGAAACGAGCTTGGCACTTGACGCAAGGACCGTCGGTTCCGTGTGATCGTGATGATTATTCATGCCATATCTGGACGACATAGGATGGGATCGGATCATGGTGTTGAGCGAAAGATCTGCAGCATTCCGCCGACGGCTGGAAGGAAGAGTTACCCAGTAAACAATTCTTCCTCAAGTCTGTGAATCTGAATCTCGCCTGCTAGCTACGGATACATGTAGACCCTCTCGGCGGGTCCATCTGGTTTTTGCAGCAAGCCTCGCTATGGCGGCCCGTCTTTGTGGGGATAACTTCTTCGCCCGTGCCGTTCCGCCCTTCAATCCTCCCAGACGCCCTAACGCGACAGCCGCGAGGTTGCGCTCCACTCGCTTCCGATATGGTAACGGTTCTCTACCAGTGTTGTGGCGCGCCAACCTTTGCGTATACAAACTCAGAAAGGTTTGGAGGATCCCCAGGGTAACTGAAATGGATTCTACCTGAAGACTCGTGAGAGGACGCCGTTCCTTTAAATATCGTATTACAGGAGCAACGGACTTTAACAAGGGGACGATTAGCTGCTGGGCAGTAGGTGGTCGGACGTGCATGACCGATCAAGCTTCCCATTTTTCATTGCCGAGCAACTTTTTAGCTCTTGCCATCATTCACTCATATAATCAATGGTTTCAATGCATTGACTTGGACCCATTGCCGGCAAGTCAGATGGTTCCCTTGCATTAGACACATTCACTCACGTAATTTTGCGTCACCTTCTGTCCTAACTGGCTGGAGAGGGTATGCAAAGCTGGGAGCATCGCAAGCAGTTTCTACGTCTCACCAAAGAGGAAGAGCGTAACATCACAGCTCTTCAGCCCCTCGTCGCAGACCACATAGATGAATTAGTGCGGGCCTTCTATCGTCATCTGCTGACCTTTCCAGGAACGAGAAAATTTCTCAGCAACGAGTTGATCAGCACCCGATTGCTTGAAGCCCAGAAGCGGTATCTTCTCTCGTTGGTGACAGGACCCTATGACAAGGCGTATGAAGAGAGCCGGCGTCAGATCGGACGGGTTCACGCCCGCTTAGGGTTAACCCCTGAATGGTATTTGGGTGCCTATGCTCTCTATCTGCACTACTCGATCCATTGATCCTCGAGCATTATAAAGACCAGCCTGAGCCCTACATGACAACCCGCATCGCGCTGACCAAAATCGTCTTTCTGGACATCCAGCTAGCGATGGAGGCCTATATCGATAAATCGGCGGAGGCCCAAGAGTTTGCGACCCAACAGCTGGCGGGTCTGAGCCATGAGTTGGAGCGAGGATTGAATCGCAATCGCAAAGTCCTACTCGAAACGCAACGGCAACTCCGGCTTACCGAGCGCGTCGCAGAATTGGGTACCTTAGCCGCGAGCATGGCGCATGAGATCGGCACACCTCTGAATGTCATCATGGGACGCGCCGAATTTTTGCGGGAGCGGACCAGTGATGAAACGATCAAGAAAGGATTGGACACGATCGTGGCCCAAGTGGACCGCGTGACGAGGCTCGTCAAACAGCTCCTGTCCTTTACCCGCCGCCGTCCCCCTACGATGGGACCTGTGAACCTCAGTGAGACGGTTGTCAACTGTCTTGATGCCATGCAAGAACAATTCGGTCGATACAAGATAACGGCGGTGACCGACTTTGATGAAGCGCTCCACCCGATCCATGGCAATCATGATCAACTGATGCAGGTCGTCCTTAATCTGGTCCTCAACGCCGTGCATGCAATGCCCAACGGTGGTTATCTCACGGTAAGGGCCAACGACCATAAGGAGAATGAGCAGGTTCAGCTCAGCGTTACCGATACCGGCCATGGCATTCCCGCCGAATTGCTCCCGAAGATCTTCCATCCTTTTGTGACCACCAAAGAACAGGGTCAGGGAACAGGTCTCGGCCTCACAGTCGTACATGGCATTGTTCAAGAACACGGGGGCTCCATTACGGTGGACAGTGTCCCCGGCCAAGGCACTACATTTACGCTTCTCTTTCCTGTCCAAGGTCCGCGTCAGATTGCCGAACCACCTTGAGGTGACCGTAGAGAAAGTCATCAGCCGGGGGATTATGAGTTGGCCTCATCTTCCCCGCTGACCGTCTCTCCTTTCTAACAGGATGACTCATTTTTTGATAAATGTCTCGGATTCGGCGTCGGAAAAAGTTTCGGGCAGGATCGTAGTAGCCAAACCGGAAAAGAAGCATAATAAGTTCGTGTGAGAAGTCGATGTCGTCACGGCAGAGAACAAGGCAAAGGAAGTCTCCATAGACGCTGACACAATGCCGTGTCGACGTCGAGGAAGAAATCGCGAAACTGAAGAAGACACGGAACGAGATCGCATCCCCAGCGCAAGACCTAGCTATCGCCTCAGAGGAGCTTAAATTCGCATGATATCAATGGTCTCTGAGAGATACGACGTCCTCGCGAAGGGGGACCTTGAACGATTGTTCGATACTCTGAGCGCGAAGGGATATCGAATTGTCGGGCCCATTGTGCGTGATGGATCGGTCGTGTGGGAGACGATCCGGTTAGTGTCGGATTTGCCGATCGGCTGGCGCGATCACCAAGAACCGGCACGCTATCGATTGGAACAGACCCGTTCCAGCGAAATCTTCGGTGTCGTCCATGGGCCGCAATCGCTTAAACCATTCACCTTTGCGCCGCGTGAGCCGCTCTTGCAGATCGAACGGACAAAGGAGGGATTTGCCGCGCGTCAGATGATTCCTCAAGCGGAGAAGGTGGCGGTCATTGGGGCTCGCGCCTGCGATCTCGCCGGGCTCGCGATTCAAGATCGGATCTTTTTGAAGGACGCCTACTGCGATCCCTACTATGCAACACGCCGTCAAGGGCTCTTCGTAATCGCCGTGAATTGCACCAGGACATTGAGCACTTGTTTTTGCGCATCAATGGAGACCGGCCCTCGCGCTAAAACCGGCTTCGATCTTGCTTTGACCGAAGTGGACGACCGGCTGTTGATCGAAGCAGGCAGCGAGGCCGGTCGCCATGTGCTGGAAGATATCTCCCCGTCTTCTGCCTCGGAGGAACTGGTGGGTGAGGCAACAAAACGCATCGATGCCTGCGCTCGCAGTCAGGTCCGCCGACTGGATCACTCACGCTTGCCGCAAGCTCTCTACGATGCCCATGAGCATCCACGATGGGACGATGTGGCGGGGCGTTGCCTCGCCTGCACGAATTGCACGATGGTCTGCCCGACGTGCTTCTGCCATGCGGTCGAGGAGACACCGGACCTCGATCATCAACAAACCGCGCGCGCTAGATTGTGGGATTCATGTTTCACGCAAGAGCACGGATACATCCATGGCAAGAACATTCGCCCGACGATCAAAGATCGATACCGAATGTGGCTGACGCACAAGCTCGCCTCATGGATCGATCAGTTCGGCATGTCCGGCTGCGTCGGTTGCGGTCGATGCATTACCTGGTGCCCGGTCGGGATCGATTTGACCCAGGAATTACCGGCGTTGATGATGCCGGATGTTCAACCGTCCGCCTCAAGCCGTCACGTGGAAGGCACGTAGCCGAGGTGATCAATGGTCAATGCTTATGCCATCCATCCTGCGACTATTGTCGAGAAGGTTCGGGAAGCCGAAGACATCAATACCTATCGCTTGCGGCTTCTCGACGAACCAGTTCGACGGCAATTTCGATTCAAGGCCGGCCAGTTCAATATGGTCTATCTGTTCGGAGTCGGCGAGGTGGCGATTTCCATCGTTTCGGACCCGGATGAGCCGGAATTGCTGGACCATACCATCCGAGCCGTCGGTCGGATCACGAAGGCGATCGCGGATCTTCGGACGAGCGACGTTTTGGGAATCCGAGGGCCGTTCGGACAAGGTTGGCCGCTGGAAGAGGCGCGCGGACGCAACGTCGTGATCGTCACAGGCGGTTTAGGATGCGCGCCTGTTGTCGGGGCCATCGAGTATATTTTCCGACGGCGAGAGCAATATGGTTCGATCAAAATCCTCCACGGCGTCAAAACGCCGCACGATCTTCTTTATCGCGAGCGATTCGATTCGTGGCGGCGCTTTCCTGATACAGAAGTATTGCTGACCAGCGACCAGCCGGACAAAAGTTGGAACTATCACGTCGGCGTCGTGACGGAACTGTTCGAGCTGGTATCGATCGACCGGCTGAAAAGCATCGTGCTGATGTGCGGACCCGAGATCATGATGCGTTTGGGTGTGCCGATTCTTATCCGCCGCGGCATTCCTGCGGCGGCCATCTATGTCTCGCTGGAACGGCACATGGAGTGCGGGATCGGCCTGTGCGGCCATTGTCAGATGGGTCCGTACTTTGTGTGCAAAGACGGGCCGGTCATGCGTTACGACCGTGTGGCCCAGTGGCTGGGCCGGGTGGGAGTGTGAGACGGACAATGTCCAAGCCTGAACCAAATCATCAAAAGCCAAGATTGGCGGTCTTCAAGTTCGCTTCGTGCGACGGGTGCCAGCTCAGCATCTTGAATCTGGAAGAGGACCTGCTTGCCTTAGGCCAGGCGCTGGACATCGCCTATTTCCCGGAAGCTTCCAGCGACATGGAACCGGGCCCGTATGATATCGCGTTGGTGGAAGGGTCGATCACGACGGCGGAGGATGCCCATCGCATTCTCGCCGTACGGCAACAGACGAAGGTCTTGATCACGATCGGGGCCTGCGCGACGGCCGGCGGCATTCAAGCGTTGCGCAACTGGGCCGATGTCGAAGCATTCAAGCAAGCGGTCTATCCCGACCCGGAATATATTCAGAGCCTCGGTACCTCCACTCCTATCTCGGAGCATATTCAGGTGGATTTCGAGCTGTGGGGCTGTCCGATCGATAAGGGCCAACTCCTGCGTGTCATTACGGATCTGGTGGCGGGAGTCCAACCTCGTCTGCCCGCCGACAGTGTGTGCCTAGAGTGCAAGCGACGAGGAATTGTCTGCGTGCTTGTCGCGAAGGGGCTGCCTTGCCTCGGACCGGTCACGCGGACCGGCTGCGGGGCGATCTGTCCGGGCATGGGTCGTGACTGTTACGGCTGTTTCGGACCCAGCGAAGGCGCTCGAAAAGGACCAGGCCTTCCACCCAATACCGCCTCGCTCGCGAGGCATTTCCACGGCGGACTGCAACTGATCCCGATCGAGGTCATGCGGCGGTTCCGGGGCATCAACGGCTATGTGTCCTCCTTTCGCGCTGAAAGTGATACATGGGAGAAGAAAACGTGAAGCGCGAAGATTTTACGCGTGTGAGTCGGAGATCCAATGTCTGAAGGGCCGGACCAAATAAGGACCATCGCCGTCGACATGGTGGCGCGTGTGGAAGGTGAAGGGGCTCTCCGTGTGACGGTAAAGGACGGCACTGTCCGGGACGTGGAACTCAAGATCTTCGAGCCGCCGAGGTTCTTCGAAGCATTCTTGCAGGGACGACATTACGAAGAGGTGCCGGACATCGTCGCGCGCATTTGCGGCATCTGTCCGATCGCGTACCAGATGAGCGCGGTTCATGCGCTGGAGCATATTTTCGGCCTGCGCATTGAGGGGGTGTTGCGCGACCTGCGACGGCTCATTTACTGCGGTGAATGGATCGAGAGCCACGCGCTGCACGTCTATCTGTTGCAGGCGCCGGATTTTCTCGGTTACGACAGCGCCATTGCGATGGCGAAGGATCATGCAGCCGTCGTGACGAGGGGTCTGCGTCTCAAGAAGGCCGGGAACGCCATCATGACGTTGCTGGGAGGCCGTTCCGTGCATCCGGTCTCCGTGAAGGTCGGCGGGTTCTCTCGTGTGCCGTTGCGGCGCGAACTTGCAGCGTTGACGGATGAGCTGTTATGGGCGCGCGATGCGGCCGTGGAAACTGTCCGCTGGGTCGCATCGTTCGAGGTTCCGAATTTGGACATGGACTATAATTACGTCGCGCTTCGTCATCCGGACGAGTATCCGCTCAATGAGGGACAGATTGCAGCCGCCGGCGGCTTGCAGGTTTCGGCGCACGAGTTCGAACAACACTTCACCGAGCACCAAGTCCCCTATTCCAACGCCCTCCACTGCACCTTACAAGGCTCGCCCTATGTGGTCGGCCCGCTGGCTCGACTGAACTGGAATCACGAGCATCTGACACCGCTGGCGAAACAAGCTCTCGCTGACAATGACATTGAACTGCCGTTGCGCAACCCTTTTCACGGCATCATCGCTCGCTCGGTCGAAATCCTCTATGCCTTGGAGGAATCTTTGCGGCTCATCGAGCGGTATGAGCCCCCACCCTTATCGGCAGCGCCGGTCACCGTGCGATCAGGTAACGGTATGGCTTGTACAGAAGCGCCCCGAGGAATTCTCTATCATCGGTACGAGGTGGACGCCGACGGCATAGTTCGTGAAGCCAAAATCGTTCCCCCGACCTCTCAGAATCAATCTCGCATTGAACAGGATTTGCGCCTGTACATGCCGCGCCTCTTGCACCTTCCCGATAAGGAAGCGGCGCTTGCTTGTGAACGGGTCATTCGTTGCTACGATCCTTGTATTTCCTGCGCGACGCATTTCTTGCGATTGGAAATTGAGCGTGCATAAGGATGGCGGGACTTCCAGATTATTTGAAGTTAGACAACATGCCATCGACAAGACAGACGAGATAGACCAGACAGACCATGGCAGCAATTCGGATCATCGGCCTCGGCAATGAGCTAAGAGGCGATGATGCGGTTGGTCTTCTAGTTGCCCGTCGACTTCGACGAAGAATAGGCAACTGTGCTGAGGTGATCGAAGCAGAGATGGCGGGGGTGGACCTCATCGAACTGATGAAAGGTGCGTCCGTCGTGATCCTGATCGATGCCGCGCGCAGTGGTCAGGCTCCTGGCACTGTCCATCGACTCGATGCCTCGGCTGGCCCAATCGGTCGTCAGATCTTTCTTCGCTCCAGCCATGCCATCGGTACAGTAGATGCGCTGGAGCTGGCTCGCGCCATGGGCACCCTTCCTGCTACGGTGATCGTCTATGGGGTTGAAGCCGGTCACACGGGGGCAGGACAACTGCTGTCGCCGACGGTGGCCGAGACGTTGGACCAAGTCGTGGAATGGATCGTCCAAGAGTGTGACGGACGTCATGCATGAACTCCATCTGATGACGCAAGTCGTGAAGGCTGTGGAAACGGAGCTGAACGGAACGAGAAACTCCAAACTTTTTGCAGTGCGACTCAAAGTCAACTCCCGGTCTCATTTACTGACGCATGATCACTCCGTCTTGCAGACGGCGTTTGAGCTAGTCGCTCGCGGCACGAAGGCCGAAGGAGCGACATTGGAGATCATTACCGTTCGCGGTGATGCCTGGTGCCTCCATTGTAATCAAAACGTGATGGTCACAGGATCGGATGACAACTGCCCGGCCTGCGGAGGGCCGACGATCGCGGACGCGGCCGTCCCGGAAGTGATAATTCACGAGTTGGTGGTTACGGAATGAAAAGGTCCCTCACTCAGCGTATGCGTGTCGACGTGGAAGGAACGGTGCAAGGAGTGGGGTTCCGTCCGTTTATCTATCGGCTGGCGCGTGAGATGGATCTGACCGGGTGGGTTAAAAACACCAGAAATGGCGTATTGATCGAAGCAGAGGGGGATTCACTGGCCGTCGAGACATTTCTTCAGCGGCTGCAGGCCGACGTACCGGTATCAGCTTCTGTCGAAGCCATGCGTGCCATAGCCATTCCGATCCTCGGCGACGGCGATTTTTCAATCAGCCAAAGCACGGAGTCGGGTCAAGCAGCCCTCGTCATCCCGCCCGATCTGGCCACCTGCGCGGACTGCCGGCGCGAGCTCATCGATCCTAGTGACCGTCGCTTTCGGTACCCGTTCCTGACCTGTACCCAATGCGGACCTCGCTACAGCCTGCTCCTCGCGGTTCCCTACGAGCGGTCCAACACGACCATGGCCGGATTCGAACTCTGTTCCGCCTGTCGTGCCGAGTATTCCATCGAATCAGATCGACGCTTTCACGCCGAACCGATCGCCTGTCCGGCCTGTGGTCCGCGGCTGTGTTTGTGGGACGAACAAGGAAATGAGATCGCAGGCGGCGAAGAGGCCTTGCGCCAGGCCGGGGAATTACTCGGAGCTGGGCAGATCATTGCGGTGAAAGGATTGGGCGGGTTTCAGCTCTGGGCGGATGCGAAGTCGGAGAATGCCGTTCGGCGCTTACGCGATCGTAAACGAAGATCGGAGAAACCATTTGCGGTGATGTTTCCATCCATCGAGGCGGTGAAAAACTATTGCTTGTTGTCTTCAGACGAGAAACAGTTGCTCGGCTCGCCGCAAGCGCCGATCGTCTTAGTTCTCAAACGGCGAGACGCAGCCCTCGCCGATGCCGTGGCGCCGGGCAATCCCTATCTCGGTGTAATGCTGCCGGCGACGCCGCTCCATCATCTCTTGATGGGGTCGATGCAGCGGCCAATGGTGTCCACGAGCGGCAATCGGTCCGAAGAACCGATTGTGATCGAAGAGCGCGAGGCCCTGGTTCGACTCAAAGGAATCTCCGACGCGCTGCTCGTGCATGATCGGCCGATCAAAAGACCAATCGATGATTCGGTGGCGCTGGTAGTGTCCAAAAAGTTCCGGACGGAAGATAGCGGGCAAGTGGAAAAATCAGGAGGTGACGTGCTTATCCTCCGTCGAGCCCGAGGTTATGTGCCTCAAGCTATCCGCTGGACGAATGGTTTTGCGAATGGAGTTCAGGGTTCGGTGCTGGCCGTCGGCGGACATCTTAAGAACACTGTTGCCCTCCTACATGGCGATCGGATCATGATGAGTCAACATCTTGGAGATCTTTCAACGGTCGAAGCGGACAGGGCGTTTCGGCAAGCAGTCGAAGATCTCCAACGATTGCTAGAGGTCACACCTCATGCCATTGCCTGCGATCTCCACCCGGACTATCGCTCAACCAATTTTGCGCGAGAACTGGCTACGGACCTGTCTGTTCCGTTGATTCCCGTACAACACCACCATGCTCATGTGGCCTCCTGTATGGCAGAACACAAACTCGACGGCGAAGTGCTGGGCATTGCCTGGGACGGAGCTGGTTATGGAGGAAACAGCCAGGTTTGGGGTGGAGAATTCTTAATCGCGGACTATCGACAGTTCACGCGGTTTGCCTCCCTCAAACCCTTTCGATTGTTGGGTGGAGAAGCAGCCATGAAGGAGCCGAGCCGGTCTGCCGCAGCGGTATTGTGGGAACTGACGGGAGAAGAGAAGCTGGAGCATCGGCTTTCTTCTTGGAAAGTTACGGACGACCAGCGTGCGCAATGGGCAAGCCTTCTCCGGTCCGGCATCGCGTCACCGTGGACAACGAGCATAGGACGTCTGTTCGATGCCGTCGCATCGCTTACCGGCTTGTGTCACAAGGCGTCTTTTGAAGGGCAAGCAGCCATGGCGGTTCAGTTTGCTGCGGAGCGAGAAACAGATGGAGGCGACAATGGGCTGAATGGATATCCGATCGATGTCGTGCTTAACCATACTGGTGACAGCAAGTGGATTGTCGACTGGCGGACTATGGTGAACGCCTTGCTGGAAGATCTTCACAGTGATGCCAGTCCTGATAAGATCGCCGCGCGGTTTCATGCAAGTCTTGCAGCAGTGACCGTGCATCTGGTTCAAGCGGCGGGTCTCCCTCGCGTGGTGCTGACCGGCGGCTGTTTTCAAAATCGGCTTCTTCTCTTACTTGTAAGACAACATTTAGAGCATGCAGGATTCACTGTGTATAGCCATGCGCTGGTACCTCCCAATGACGGCGGACTGTCGCTGGGACAGGCGGTGGTTGCTGCGTGCCAATTGGGCGAGAGAGGTAACGAATAAAATGTGTCTCGCGGTCCCAGGACAAGTCTTGAGCATCGAAGAGGACACGCTCCGAACAGCGACCGTGTCGTTCGGCGGAGTCACGAAATCCGTCTCATTAGCACTGGTGCCGGAAGCAGTGGTAGGCGACTACGTCATTGTCCATGTCGGCTTTGCCATCAGCAAACTGGATGAGGAAGCGGCCCGGCGAACGTTGGAGACCTACGCGGAGTTGGCGGCTATTGATCAGGGTCGAAGGTCTACACCATGAAGCTCAACTATGCGTAGCAAATCGCGAAGTTTCCACAGCAAGCTTACGGTAAGATCGAGAGACATATGATCAACGAGGAGAATAAATTATGAATGACAGTGACGGGATGGTGTTTGTAGCTCATTGGACGCACACACCTGAGAATTGCCCGGGAAGAAGTAAAGAGGGAGCCACTATGCTCAATGAGTTCTGGGCCAAGCGGGACCTCGCCGCCAAGAAAGGGGTGAAGATCCTGAGTGCCTATGTTGCGGTTACGGAACATACCTACTACATCACCGTTCAGGCCAAGGACTATCAATCCCTCTTGGAGTTTTTCGAACCGTTGGCGCCGACCCAAACCGGCGCAATTCATCCGGTTACGACGATGGATGAATGGACGAAGCATATTGATCCGAAGAGAACGTGATGAGTGCTCTTTAAGGCGGACATAGATCTAGCCGTGCGGCACGGAAAGCCTGCCGGTGTCCTGATCGGATTCGAATCGGAGGACGATTGGTTTGAGTACAAGCTAGAAAACGACCCTCGTTTTCGACGGCGCATCGAACAAGCCCGCAAAAGCATGAGGGCCGGTCGGGCTACCCGTTTGGAAGACATAGCGGAATAGCAGGTTTCTCTCATGAGGCGTTTGCGCACGAAATGTGGGAGCGAACTAGGACATCGTAACGATGTTGCGCACCGCGGCCAACTACTCAACCGGGGCGATTGCAGAAAGTACATTGATGCGGTGAAGGTTGAGCTTTCTGCTTGGCGTATTATTTGAAGTCAGCTAAACCGAGGCCGAATTTGACCGGGGTCGCCAACTTGGTTTTCGCGGCATTCACTCGGGCAGGCGTTCCGTCAACTTGGCTTGAACAATATTCGGCTCAGTGTAGAGCGGGAGAAAGCTTCTACGCATGAAGGTTAAAGAACTCATCGAGCTACTTGAGGCCGAGGGGTGGTATCAGGTGAGAATGAAAGGAAGTCACCGTCAATTTCATCATCCGACGAAGAAGGGGACCGTGACGGTTGCGGGAAAGCCGAACGTTGACATTCCGTCCGGTACGCTGAATAGTGCGTTCAAGCAAGCCGGGATCAAGAAGGAGCGGTGAAGCCTATGCGATACCTTGTTGTCGTTGAAAAGGGTCCGAGCTCCTATGGGGCATACGTTCCGGATCTTCCGGGCTGCATCGCGGCAGGTGAATCGAGAGAGGAGGCTCTTTCGTTGATTCGCGAAGCGATTGCGCTTCACTTGGAGGGATTGAAGGAACAGGGCCAACCGATTCCGGCTCCTGCTTCCACAAGCGATCATGTCGAAGTGGAAGCCGCATAACAACACCTTCGAGAGCGGACGAGCCAAACCGCGGTGTGCCGCTCAAAGAGAATTTACGGGACCGGACCTCTTAGGTGTGCTTCTCGATCCGTGTATGAACCATGATGAATGATCTTACAGCCGCTATGGCGTTATGCTCGGAACAGTGGGTGGTGCGTTAGACTGACGGAACATGGCATATCGGCTCATATGCGGACGGCCTAAACAGTGTTACGCGTCCACATCGGAAGAATCGGTAGTGTCAGACTCAGCACACATAGGCAGGTTGCTTGGACCCACACTGATCGTTATCACGATCAGCGAGTGGACCAATCTGGACGTCTTCGCTGCGGCTGCTGGTCCAACGTATGCCGCGCACGTCTACCTCAATGGCACACTCCTTTTCGTCGCTGGACTGGCGATCGTCCGAGCTCACAATGTATGGTCTCATCAGTGGCCTGTGTTGATAACGCTCGTGGGCTGGCTTGCAATCATTGTCGGTTTGGCCAGAATGTTTGCCCCACTGTCCTCTCAGTGGGCTGGGCAAAGCATTCCCCTGTTGTACGGTTCACTCGCCGCGCTGTTCGGCATCGGGGTCATTCTGACCTACAAATCCTATGACGCATCGGTGCATTGAGATTGGGATACGCCGGATATTCGTCGCGCACGAAGAGTGCCGATCGTGGACGCCCAACAACAGGGGGCTGTCGGGGGATCACGCTCATGAAGTACGTCGATGAATTTCGCGATCGCGCCGTGGCAACGGCGCTGGCGGAGCGGATCAAGGCGATCGTGCGCCAGCCTTGGACGATCATGGAAGTCTGCGGAGGGCAGACCCATGCGATCGTACGGTTCGGCCTCGATAGCCTGCTGCCGAAAAACCTCACGCTTGTTCATGGACCGGGATGCCCAGTTTGTGTGACCTCGGTGTCCCTGATTGATCAGGCAGTCTGCATCGCGTCACAGCCGAAGGTGATCTTTTGCTCGTTCGGCGACATGCTGCGCGTTCCCGGATCCCGAGGGGATCTGCTCGGAGTGAAGGCCGCGGGCGGAGACATCCGTATCATCTATTCTCCACTAGATGCGCTTGAGCTGGCTCGGGAAAATCCTAATCGCGAAGTTGTTTGTTTCGCTGTGGGATTTGAAACCACTGCTCCGGCATGGGCCATGGCGGTCACGCAGGCGAAGCAGTCGGGTATCACTAATTTCAGCTTGCTGATCGCCCATGTGTTGGTGCCACCGGCGATGGAGGCAATCCTGTCGTCGCCGCAGAATAGGATTCAGGGTTTTCTCGCCGCAGGCCATGTTTGCACGGTAATGGGCTATGAGGAGTACGAGGCCATCGTACAACGGTATCGCGTCCCAATCGTCGTAACGGGGTTTGAGCCGCTTGATGTGCTCGAAGGCGTGGCGATGTTGGTGAATCAATTAGAAGAGGGACGGGTCGAGGTCGAGAACCAATATGCGCGATCGGTCAGTCGGGAAGGGAACAAGCAGGCGAAAACCATCGTCGACGAGGTCTTTGAACCGGCGCCTCGAGTCTGGCGCGGGATCGGCGAGATTCCAGCAAGTGGCCTGCGTCTCAAGTCAGCCTACTATGCCTACGACGCTGGGCTGAAGTTTCAGCGGGAGCTTGCGCAGCTCGCTGAAGGGAAGGAAGATCCAGAATGCCAGAGTGGGCTAGTTCTCCAGGGCTTGCTCAAACCACCGGACTGTCCTGCCTTCGGGACTCGGTGTACGCCGGAACAGCCGTTAGGCGCGCCGATGGTGTCGAGCGAGGGAGCCTGTGCCGCCTATTATCGATATCGAAGCGCCAAGTGATACGTGAAGCGTGAAACGCCAAAGCGGTCATTGGTCAATGGTCACTCGTCACTGGTGAAGCAAATGACCAATGACTGATGATCAATGACCAGTAGTTCTTCTTCGGATGTAAGAAAACCATGAGCAACAACGACTCCTTTGAGCCAAGCTGTCCATTGCCGATCTCGACGAAGAAAACTGTGCAGCTTGCGCATGGAGGGGGCGGTCGGCTCATGCAGGAGTTGATTCACGATGTATTCCTGCGAGCCTTTCATAATCCCATGCTGGAATCTCTCCACGACGGAGCGACCTGGCCGGTAGAGAAAGGGACGATTGCGTTCACAACCGATTCCTACGTGGTGCGTCCGCTGTTTTTCCCCGGCGGCGACATCGGGAGTTTGGCGGTGAACGGCACGATCAACGATCTGGCCATGTGCGGCGCCAAGCCGCTGTATCTGAGTGCGGGATTCATTCTGGAAGAGGGGCTCAGTCTAGACGTGCTCCAGCGAGTCGTGCACTCGATGGCCGAGGCCGCACGGGTAGCAGAGGTGCCCATCGTTACCGGTGATACCAAGGTCGTAGATCACGGCAAGGGCGACGGAATTTTCATCAACACGGCCGGAGTTGGTCTGGTGCCGGTCAGCGTCCGCGTGTTGCCGACGTTGATACGGCCGGGTGATGCAATTCTTATGAGCGGCGATCTCGGTTCCCATGGCGTAGCTGTGCTGAGCGTGCGGGAAGGACTGACCTTCGCGGGGAATGTCGAAAGTGATACGGCACCATTGCATCGCATTGTCGCCGATCTGATCGACGGTGGCATCGAAATCCATTGCCTACGCGACCTTACCCGCGGCGGGTTGGCCAGCGTGCTGAACGAACTGGCTGTTGCGGCGAAGGTAGGCATCACCGTGGATGAGGCGGCCATTCCGGTGAGCGAACCGGTGCGCGGGGCCTGTGAGCTATTGGGACTTGATCCCTTATATGTGGCGAATGAGGGGCGCTTCGTCGCAATGGTACCGGTGCAGCAAGCTAAAGCAGCCCAAGCTGTCATGCGGAGACATAATGCCGCGAATCTGGCGGCTCACATCGGCATGGTGACGGATCGGGATCCTCCGCTAGTCGTGCTCCGGACTGTGATCGGCACGCATCGTGTACTTGATCTGTTGTCCGGCGAGCAGCTGCCGCGAATTTGCTGACCCACGAAGTAAAACAAGAAACTGTTCTTTGTGACTGCACTAACTCCGGACATCCCTGAATAATTTGCACCACGCTTTCTGAATCGCGTTTACGAATTCGGCAAGTTCTACTTTGGCTGTAGCATTCCGCAACAGTCTTCAGGGAGCCTTTCGGGGAGTGTTTTACGATTTCGTGGAAGAACCCGTGGCCCGTGTGGGAAAGATCTACAACGTGCTGGCCCAGGACATCTATAAGAAGGTGCAGGGGACTGCTGGACGTGACTGTCTGGATCACCAGCCAGATCGGGCAGCCTATTCCTTCAACAGCCTGCTAAGTCTCCATCTCGCAAGCGAAGCAGGATATTCTGCAAGACAACTTTCCGGTGTTTCAGGTCTTCCCGGAATTCTTGGTTCTCCGTATCCGCGATTTCCGCACCAAGGTCGGATACTGTACTTTGAAGCGCCCAGATGAGGATGTCCTGTTCGTTCAGCTCCAGCAATAAGTGAGCCATAGCCTCTCCTTTCTCACGTATTTAAAGAAACAGCTCTCTTACCTTCCGGTGAAACGTGGTTGGAGAACACACACCAGAGCCGCTCACATATTTCCCATATGATACTATAAATTCTCTCGTCGATATCCAACGTCATTCCGGTGGGATAGAACACAGGATGCGGCTGTTTGGCATGCGAGATCACTTACTCGGGATTAATATTGAGGTACAGGCAATGGTCTATCTCCAAGACTCGGCTGTCAGGCCTTGGAAAAAACATCTGCTCAGGCTGGCGGCAGCTGGCTCAGAATCTCTCGCTCCGCGTCCAGCCAATCATCGAGCGCATATCCATGTCGATAGCCCCGCTCGTTGTAGAGCTCATAGGCCCGCTTCGCGATCAAGACGTGCAGATCATCGCAGGACGATACCGGTTCACGTGAATGTGGAGTGGCGGGAGTTGCTGCCTTGGCTGGTGTGCCCGTCGACGCTCGGGCCTTTATCTTTTTAGTCCGGCGTGAAAGTTCGATCTTCATGGTCCTGTGATCCTCCTTAAAAGCATTGTCGATACGGAAGGAAGCTCATCTGAATGGGCGGGAAAGTCTACGTCGCCTTGAAACGGCAACCTATGGCTTCCCTTGTTTCCTCAGTATGCGCGCGACACGCCACGTTACCCATCCCATATACAGGAACAACATGAGGCCAAGCAGCTCGACGAGATGAATGAGGTGCCACCCCTCGATCATTTCTACCTGCACGATGATCAACAAAACGGTTGCAACCAGAAAGACGAGTACGTGTTTGCGGGGCATTGCGAAGACCTCTTGCAGGAATGCCGTGAGCCATCCGCGCCTGCCCTCCATGGTCAATGTCCTCCTCTGCTTATGAGTCTTAGTTGCTGCAGGTTGGGTGCCATAGAGTTCCCGTTCTTCTGTCGCCTCCGCACGGGCGAAAAAGATGATACCTAGAGTTAATGGCTGGTGGCCAATCCTGAGGCCGTCTTAGGCAGACCGGAGAGTAAAGGGAGCAGATAGGGACTTTGACCTCCCGATGAGCAGCGGCTGATCAGCGAGACCGGTCGGCGGTCTGCGGAGCCAGAGCTTGCCCCGGCGGCGCCCACGGCTCCCTCTCAGTGCGGCGGCTACGAGGCCTTCTTCTTTTTCGTCTCCTCGGTGACGGTGCGCTCCCGCAGCTTTTTGAGCAACTCCTCATACGAGCTCTCGCGAATGATCTTTTGAAACTGGCTCCGATAGTTGCTCACCAAACTGACGCCGTCTATGATGATGTCGTAAGCATGCCACTTGTTATCGTTGAGCCGTAGGCGGTAGTCCATAGGAATCGTCGTTTTCTCCGACCGCAATTCGGTCCTCACTTCCGCATAATCTCCTTCGATCCGTTCCAATAGGTAGCCGACTTTGTGTTCACGTCCACTATAATCCTCGATTTTTCCGGCATACCGGTCGGAGAGGAAGCTCTTGTAAAGCTCAACGAATTCCTTCCGTTGCGCTTCGGTCAACGACTTCCAATAACTGCCTAACACACGCCTCGACATTTCTGCATAGTCAAACCTCCTGGCCGCGATCTCTTCCAACATGCGACGGCGACCCGCGTGTTTGGCTGGGTCTTTCAGAGCAGGATCATCAAGGATGCGGAGAATTTGAGTGACTGTCTCGCGCACCGCCTCCATCGGGATCTCTGCCCCTTGCGAAGAGGCGGCGAAGGCAAGAGGAAAAAGAAGGGTACATGTGAACAGCGCGATCCACAACAGACCCACGGTCCGCAGACTCTTTCCTCTCAACCGCAGTATGAAATATGCGTTCTTCGTAACTCGTTAATCCAATACAAACGTCACCTTTAAATCTACACGATACACAGCGACCTTGCCATTCTCGATTACGACATGTTGTTCTTTCACCCAAGCCGATTTGATGCCGTGGATGGACTTGGATGCTTTGGCTATTCCTTGGACGATGGCATCTTCAAAACTCGTAGGCGACTCGGCGCTGATCTCAATGATTTTAGCAACAGACATGGAACTCCTCCTTTCCGGTTCGTGCGCAACCAACGTTTTGATCCAGGTGATTCATTTTCTGATCGATTGTCCAGCAAGGTCGACGCCAGGATCACACAGTCGGTCACTAGTGCGGCACTTTAAGCGATATCTCAGGGGTTATCAAGAAGACCGGAAAGGAAAGGTGAACGGGATTGTGGAACTTTGCTACACGTAACGAAGAAGGTTTGTAGCAATAATGTGCATATGCGTTGTTGATGAATGGATCGGACCAACAATGGATTCTCTTTGTGACACTTTCTCCTTATGACCCTGAGGTTCATCACCGAACGCAATAGCGATCGAAAAGCGCGCGACTCGGGGTAGCGCAAGTGATTTGTAAACCTAAATAGACATTCTCGGAAATTCGTCTTGCGACGGTCGTGTAAGGGGCCTAGAATAGTTTCCTCTGGTAATGGTACCCAACGCCGACAAGAAGAAACGTCGGGCGAGGTCGCCTTCTGAGGCTCACTTCTCCGGAGCCGGCGAGGAGACCGTGGCCAACCTCCAGCAGGACGATTTCTTCGCTGAAGCCTTCCGCCTAAGTTCTCACCCGATCGGTATCACGGAACTTGAGACAGGGGTTTGCCTGGAAATCAATGATGCCTGTTTAGCAACATTCGGCTTTCGCCGGGACGAGGTTATCGGAAAGACGACGTTGATGTTGGGGATCTGGTCTGACCTTCATGATCGGACCAGACTCATCGATCGATTGAAATCCGAGGGGTCGGTCCGAAATATTGAAGTGTCGATGCGGATGAAGAGCGGCGAATTTCGGCAGTTCCTCGTCTCCACGGATTTGATGACGCTTAGGGGAAAGCCGTGTCTCGTGACGATCGGCAATGACATCACTGAGCGCAAGGAGGTTGAGGAGACGCTGCGTCGGACCCATGACGAATTGGAGCAGCGCGTTCGAAAAAGAACGGCGGATCTCGAACAAACCAATGCTGCGATGCGGGACAGCGAGGGCCGTTTCCGCTTATTCATCGAGCACGCACCAGCCGCGATTGCGATGTTTGATCGCGACATGCGCTATCTGGCGGCGAGCCGCCGCTGGATGGAGGAATACCGGTTGGCAGGGGATATCGTCGGTCGATCGCACTACGATGTGTGCCCCGATGTTTCGGCACAATGGAAGGAAGTCCACCGTCGCGGTCTGACCGGAGAAGCGCTGAGCGCAGATGAAGACCGGTTCGTTCGAGGTGACGGCACAACGCAGTGGATCACGTGGAATGTTCGCCCCTGGTTCTGCGGCGACGAAGTAAGCGGAATTGTGATTGCCACGGAAGATGTAACGGCCCGTGTGGAGGCCAAAAACGCATTGCATGAAAGGGAGGAACGGTCCGATCAGGTCATTCGGTTGGCCCACTTCGGCATTTTGGATCACGACCACCGCACCGGGAAAGTGTATTGGTCGCCGGTCATGAGAGAAATCTACGGCGTGGGACCCGATGAACCCGCTTCGTTGGAAGGATATATCCAGTTAATTCATCCGGAAGACCGTGAAGCGGTCGTCACGGCGATCAAGCAGGCGCACGATCTTTCGGGCGACGATCTGTTCTCATTGGAGCACCGCCTTTTGTATCCTGACGGCGGTGTCCGCTGGGTCAGCTTTCGATCATGGACGTTGTTCGACAATGATGGACCTGAGCGCCGTCCCACTCGAACCTTGGGGGCGATGATCGACATCACGAAACGCAAACATGCCGAAGAAGCTCTCAGAATGAGCGAACGCCAATTCGCATCCTTTATGGACAATTTGCACGGCTTTGCGTGGATCAAAGACGCCGAGGGTCGCTATCTGTACGTCAACCGACTCTTTGAAGAATCCGTCCTCAATGGATTGGATTGGAAAGAAAAGACGGCCCGTGACTTGTGGCCTGAGGAGATTGCCGTACAGTATGAGTTGAGCGATAGGAGAGTGCGGGAAACAAGAACCCCTCTGCACACAGTCGAGCAGTTCGTCCAGAACGGTGAGGTCCGGCACGCGCTGGTGAGCAGGTTTCCCATCGACGATCACAAGGGGGCGCCGGTGCTGTTGGGAAGTGTCGCCGTCGACATCACCGAACGCAAGCAGGCGGAAGAGGCGCTTCATCGTAACCAGCTGGAATTGCATCAGCAGCAAGTGCAACTGGAAGAGCTGACGTCCAAGCTGCTGACGGCGCAAGAGCACGAACGGCAACGAATCGCTCGGGATCTGCATGACGATGTGAGTCAGCGATTGGCTGCTTTGGTCCTGGAAGTGGCATCCTTGGAACGCCGTCCTTCCACTGTACCCGCTGAACTTGCCCGAGCGCTGAGACCGCTCCGTGAACAGTTGGAACACCTTTCTGACGATGTGCACACGCTTGCGTACCGGCTTCATCCTTCACTGTTGGAGCATGCCGGATTGCGCCCGGCGGTCGAAGACCATGTCCAGCAGGTCGCCCGGCGCACGGGCTTACCCGTTCATCTGAAGATTCTTGATGTTCCGAATGCGGTACCGCTCGATCAGGCGACCTGTCTCTTCCGCGTTATGCAGGAAAGCGTCCAAAATGTGGTGAAGCATGCGCAGGCGACGACCGTGACGGTCCAGCTCCGCGGATCGTCCAAAGGGGTCGGTCTGTCCGTCGTTGATAATGGGAAGGGATTTGACCCACAGGACCTGCGCACCCATCAACAGGGACTGGGATTGAGCAGTATGGAGGAACGGCTGCGACAACTGCACGGGTTCTTTCGGATCCAATCTCGTCCGTCCCACGGCACAAAGGTCTGTGCTTGGGTGCCTTGCGAGGTGGAGGTCGCATGAAACAGCCCCGCATCCTGATGGCCGATGACCATGCCATTGTCCTGGCCGGCCTTCGGAAGCTGGTGGAAGCCGAGGGCGAAGTGGTCGGTATGGTAGAAGACGGACGATCGCTGGTCGATGCGGCACAGCAGTTACGCCCAGACATTGTATTGCTGGACATCTCGATGCCGTTGCTCAATGGATTGGATGCGGCACGCCAGATAAGTAAGCTGGTGCCGGAAAGCAAGCTTATCTTCCTGACCATGCATGCCACCCCCACCTATGCGACAGAAGCCTTTAAGGCCGGGGCCTCCGGCTATTTGATCAAACGGTCCGCCGCAGTGGAGCTCAAGCAAGCCATCCAGGCGGTCATGCGAGGACAACACTATATGACCCCGCTTATCACGAAAGATGTCTTGGCGGCGACACTCCAATCCCCGGAGGACCAACCCAGCAAGCCTTTGATGACTCACCTTACACAGCGGCAACGGGAGGTCTTGCAGCTCATTGCCGAGGGAAAAGGTACCAAAGCCATTGCCTCGATTCTGAATATTTCCGTGAAGACCGTGGAATTTCACAAGTTTCGCATTATGGGAGAACTCGATCTCCATTCGACCGCTGAATTAATCAAATATGCGATCGCCGAAGGTCTTGTGAGTGTGTCGTCATAGTCCCCGCCTCCCTATATACTACCCGAGGTATAATCGAGACTTTCTATACAACATCATGAAGCCTTTGCACATGATCACCTTTCAACACTAGTAATCTCCCCTCGTATTTCTAGGATGTTTCCTAGTTCACAAGATATGTCGTACTTCCTTACCCTGACGTAAAGAATTTAACT
>JACZCY010088361.1_pt1 | contig 40038 bp, 37 predicted proteins | sample 8641821 | NCBI WGS metagenome assembly JACZCY01 (sample SAMN15324609, study PRJNA640507) | soil metagenome | isolation source: intercropping sugarcane | place: China: Luxin town, Laibin City, Guangxi Province | collected 2019-07-25 | depth 10cm m | reverse complement strand
GTGCCGAAGCCGGGATTTGAACCCGGACACCCGTGAGGGCGCTAGACCCTGAATCTAGTGCGTCTGCCAGTTCCGCCACTTCGGCAATACTCGGTTTCTGAAATGTCTTCCGGCGGCGTTCTCAGTCGCCCACCCCCTCAACGTACGAACAAAACGTACGCCTCAGGGCCTACGTTCCTTGCGGCCCTGCCGGAACACATTATTGAGCAACCTCAAAGATTTTCCGGACCGGAAGGGAGTGTGGATTATCCTGAATTCTTGTTACCCACGACAAGCAAGTGCCAGGGCAGTTCTTCAATCTACAGTACCGGAGACAGCCTGAGGCATAGTCCATTGTCCCGCAACAGCGATGTCACGTGGATCGCCGCTGATGATAATGCGCTCACGCACGAGTCCTGCCGCGGCCAGAAGTGAAGGCGCCGCGATCCTCGGGGCCTCATCGACCATTAAAACATCGAAGCGCACCCGGCTGAACAAGGGATCGCTCGCGACTCGCATGGGTGTGGCAGCAACGACTCGCCGGTTCTGAATGAAAGCCTGTCTGTTCGGATTTTCTTCAGCTGCCAGTAACTCACGGACCTTTTTGGTTCCGCCCAATTTCGTGATGTGCTCTTTGAGGTCTTCAAATTCGGCCCGGGTCCCCCTAGGCACGGCAGCCTCAGGAGCAAGCTGCTGAATGCGTCCTTTGGCGACATCGAGTTCCTTGTTCAGCTGGTCCATCTGACCCTGATACAGCACGCAGTACTGTTTGAGGGATTCCACGTTCTTCCCCACCGCCTGCATGGTCAAACGTTGAAACAAAGGTAGGTGTTCGAATTCCTCGAGCATCTTCCGGACATCGGCCATCCTCACTTGAAGATCTCGTAATTGTGTGACAAGACGCCATTCCAATAGACGGACTTCGTCTAGATCTTTCTGTTTCGCTTCCTTTTGAGACAAAAAAGGCACGAGCTCACGGAAGCGATCGTACTTATGTTTCAAGGAGGCCTTGTCGTCTTGTGACTTGGCATAGAATTGATGCATTTGTGCTTCGAACCCCAATTCATGAAGATCAACGCCGCCGGCTTGTGAGGCAATCGGGAGTTCATACCGAGTGATCCACATTTTGTGGTTCAGTCCGCCAGCCTTCATGGTACGCCCCACCGTCCCCACAATCTCATCGCACTCTTGGTGATCGGGACTGATAAGAAGGATGCGTTTGTTCGCGCGAATGAGTTCCATTGCCAGATTCCCGAGTTTTTGACGGCGGTATGACCGGTCATCCGACCACACTGTTGTGAAGACGGATGAGGCGGAGGGGAATGCTGCGGCCTCAACTTCCTGCATTTGTAACAGCGAAGCTAGTCGCTCGGCAGGCCCGAGGTTATACAGGTCCGGATTCGCCAGCATATCTTTCAGACGGGAGGCCGACGTGCCGACAAGGCCAGCTTGATCTGGAACAAGGGTAACAGAAGGAACTTCACGTCCGAGGGCATCGACCAGTTGGACCAGGAAACTGTTGCCTGTTCGCCACAGCACGATTCCCTCCGTCGCATCTATCTCGTCAATGGGAACGACGGACACCGGAAGGTCGGCGCACAGGAGGACATCAGCCGGCAGCATGAATTCATACAGATGAAGCCCGCCGATCGTCTTGACCAAATGGCCTCGCGACGCCACGACAGGGGCATCCTGCCCTGTTTCAGCCAGATGGACTTGCGTCGCTTCAAGGCGCGCGATCCACAATTCGATGAGTTCTGTCGCAGTCATGAGGAATGTCATCCACATTTCGAATCAAAGAATAGTCATGATAAATGCCCGCCGCGATACCTGTCCACCACAGGACCGAGAGGTTGCCCTTGTCTTCACGACCGGATCGTGTCTAGAATGAGCGCCTTCTGTGGAGGAACCTGTGAAGGGTTTACGGTTTGAGCGGATCGCGAATGGACGTCACTACAATGTGGTCTTCCACATCGGCAGTACATATGTGCCGGTGAGTGACGATACGGTAGAAGAACTCAAAGGGCAAAGCTTGCTGCCCGCTGAACGATTTTTTGACCTTCTCATCGACCGCGTAGGCTATTCCTCCTACCTAAAAGATCAGATACGCAACGAACTGAAGGCGACGGGCGATCCCACTACGCAGATCACCGTACTGCAAGGCGCGATCCGGGAGCTTTAGCTCACCTCTCATGCTCTCTGGTGTGTCAGATTCTACTGGTAGCCTAAGACACTTCCAGATACTCAGCCTCCCGAATGATCACTTTCATCAGACCTGCGTGCATTGGCTTGCTACTCACTTCGCATACTCCTCAAGCCACGGCTGAGTGGTAGTGAGTAAGACTTTAGTCGCATGCAATTGTGAGTATGCGGTCGATCTCGACGATCGATTGTGCAGCTCGGTCAGGTTGATGCCCACTCAGCGAGCACAGATGGACCACGCCCGACGTGTTCAATCTCCTACCTGCCCCTCTTGAAACAGCTGGTTCATGATCTGATTCTTTTTCTCGGGATCGCGATAGTATTTCAGGGCCTTGGTATAGTTTTCCATCGCGCTCTGGCGCTTGCCCCGCAGAGCATAGATTTCAGCGATGCCGTGATAGGCCCGTGCATCTTCCTCATTGCACTTGAGCGCCCGGCTAAAGATATCCGCCGCCTCTTGAAGCCGATGTTTGCCTAATGCGAGCCAACCGAGCGCGGAATGGGCTGCGCCAAAGTCCGGATCGGCGTTGAGTGCGTCTTGATAACTCTTGTGCGCCAGGTCCAGGCGCCCGCGCATTTCGTAGAGCCCGCCCAGCGCGAAGTGGACTTCGGCATCCTGTGGGTTCAGTTTCAAGGCGGTCTTGTAGGATTGCACCGCCGGTTCCATCTTCCCCTGTTCTGCGAGAGCGCAGGCGAGATTGGAGTGCGCCGCCGAATCGTTGGGAGTGAGCTTGACCACCTCTCGGTATTCTTTGATCGCCATCTCCAGCCGCCCTTGGTCTTGATACGCGACTCCCAGATTCATTCGTGCCGGTGCAAAGTCCGGCGCGAGACGGACGGCTTCACGATACTCCTTGATTGCCAATTCAAGATGGCCAGCGCGTTCGTGAATCTGTGCCAGAAAGTAATGCGGATGGGCAGATTGCGGGAGTAGCCGCGCGGCTTCGGCGTATGGTCTCATGGATTGCTCCGATTGGCCTGATTGCGCCAGAAAAAGGCCCATCATCAAATAGGTGTAGCCATTGTCCGTATGCCGATCGAGCAGATCCTTCACCCACGCTCCCACGGCCGCAATGTCTTTCTCAGCTTCGAGACAGAGCGCATGGGCTTTCCAGGCATCGGCGAACCGACCCTGCAAAAGGTATACGATGTTTCGCGCGAAGAGCGGACGTGGATCCTTCGCCACTGCCCCCTCCGAATCCCGACTCCAGGCCAACGACTCGGCAAACAACGTGTCCCATGCTCCCGCCATAATCGCGGCTTCGCATTCTTGTTGATGGGTGCGCATCTGTGAGACAATGTCTTATCGAGTCAGCGCGTCGTCGACATCTGGTGGTGTCGCGTGGATTGCTTCGCCGAGGAACGGAAATTTCTTCGCCAGTTGTTGCTTCATCTGCCAAGCGACCGTTCGGTACGACCAATGGCCTTTCACGCCCGACCGTAGCTTGCTGATGTATTCCGCTTCCGCATAATCCATTTTAAACAAACACCGTACTTTGAAGCCAAAGGGAATAGCATAGAGTGATGCTTCCTGATCCTTTTTCTTGAGCAACTCGATATCCTGACGCACTGCATCCATCGCCTGCCGATACTCCTGATCCAGACCTGCCTCAACAAGCGGCGGCGGGACATCATAGCCGTGAAGAGTCGTGAAATTTTGCTGCACTTGCTGACACCGTCGATGGCGGTGCATATCTCGCCAGGCGCCGACATCCATGAGGATATCGAAATTGAATGCATAGCCGCTGCGGAATTCTTTGATGAGTTCATCATATGGCCCGCGCTGCCTTGTGGCTACCTCAATAGTCGCTTGTTTCTCCTTCTCAGACCACTCTTTCACGACCCCTAGAATCTGCCGGTACGGTGCCTGCGACACGCGATAGAGGAGCGTCGTGACGATTTCGTCGAGCGGATGATGTGGGTCGATCAGCTCGACCGACTCCACGGTACTCCACATACCAGGCCGATCCAACCCTGTGCCACATAATGCTTCTTTCGCATAGCGAGCCAAATCGGAGTAGACGGATTCCTGATAGGCATTCGCCTTTGCATGCCGCGCCAGTGTCGGCGCCAGAGGATCGTTCAAGCCTGAGGTCTGATCGCAAAGTTCGCTCCACAGATTCACCGGCGGCCGGTGGCAGGCCTCTTTCAAATCTTCGCCGATTGCCCGCAGTTCCGGCAATTGCGACGACAATAGGCGCGTAATCTGTTTTTCCAATGTCCGGATACTGACGACTTGCCCGACGTTGGTCTTGGCCGCAAGAGGAAGCAGGTAACGTGTGATATCGAAGGCGCGTGCCGCGATCGTCCGCTGGTAATCCGTCGGTTTCATGGATTTCGGACAGGGGTCCCGTTCAGAGAGGTATGCGATCAAGGGATCGTGCAGTACTCGATAAATTTCGGACAGACTGCGAAGAATGCCTTCGTAGACGGCTTCGGTCTCGCTCCCTCGAATTTGGCCCGGCACAAACCACCGACTCGAGGCAAAATTTTGATAGCGGCTTGATTTTGCCTGACCGTCCCAGAGCGGCTCATCCTCCAAGCGAATGGCGGCGAGTTCCGAGATCTCTTCAAAACAGACGATGACATGGCCGAGGTCTGCGATCGACGCATGGCCGTAATCAAAATAAAACTGCTCCCAAAACTTTTCCGAGGAATGTCCATGAACCCACCGGATGCTTTGTTCGATGGAATCCGGCGATCGGCTGTACCGCGCCAACGCGTAGGCAGATTTCTCCGGCGGCATGGGCGCGATGGCCACGACCCGGCGACCTGATTGATCCTGACTCATAGAACGGCTTTCATGTCCCATTGAACCATAAGCCGCGCACTATACCTCTCACGTCAGTATGGCGCAAGCCGCGGGGCCCGTTGACTTGCCGCAGAAGCCGCCGCTATAGTCCGCGCGAACCGTCACTATGAAGCGCATCCTTCCTCAGGAGATGACTGGGTGTCCATGATCAAGGGCATCAAAGGCGTCAAAGATCTGCTACCGGAAGAGACGCCCCGTTGGCGTCTTATTGAAGAAACCGCCAGGCGGTGGGCCGGTCGGTATGGATTTCATGAAATTCGCATTCCGATCTTTGAAGTGACGACCTTGTTTGCGCGGAGCATCGGTACATCGACCGATATTGTTGAAAAAGAAATGTACACGTTCCAGGACCGGGATGGTACCTCGGTGACTCTTCGACCTGAAGGGACCGCCGGGACAGTCCGAGCCTACATCGAGCACAATCGTGCCGCGATCCCCGTTCCTCAGAAGTATTTCTATTTCGGGCCCATGTTTCGTCACGAGAGGCCGCAAGCAGGACGCCTACGACAATTTCATCAGTTCGGCGTCGAGTCGCTCGGTATGGCCGATCCCCACGCCGATGTCGAGGTCATTGCCCTCCTCTGGCGAATCCTGTCTGATCTCGATCTACCTGGTCTCACTTTGGAGATTAACAATCTAGGCTATACCGCCGATCGAGACAGCTATCGGCCTCAACTCGTGAGTTACCTCAAGCAGCATGAATCCGCCCTTTGTGCGAATTGCCGACATCGCATCGACACTAACCCTTTACGGGTTTTGGATTGCAAAGTCCCGGAGTGTCGCGCAATTACAGAAACAGCTCCCCGTTTAAGCGACTCCCTTTCCAAGGCCGCTCGTTCGTACTTTTCACAAGTCTTATCCGGTCTCGATATCGTGAAAATCCCGTATTCGTTGAATCATCGGCTCGTTCGAGGTCTTGATTACTACAACCTCACCACCTTCGAGGTCACTGCGACCAACTTGGGTGCACAGAACGCCGTCGGAGCAGGTGGACGCTACGACGGATTGGTTGAAACTCTCGGAGGGCCGTCCACCCCGGCTGTTGGTTTTGCCCTAGGCCTTGAACGAATGTCGATGTTGCTGCCGAAGTCCGCGGTAAGAAAGGCACCGGACTATGTGACTGTCTATGTCGCCGGCTTCGGTGGTCACGGTGCTGTGGCTGGTCTCACGGCTCTTGAAGAACTCCGTCTTGCTGGAATCCAAGCAATCTCCGATTTTCGACCCGTAACATTGAAGAGCCACTTGCGCCAAGCGGATCGTTTTAAGTGTCGGTTCACTCTCATCATTGGGGACGATGAAGTAGTGAAAGGGTCGGCTGTTCTTCGCGATATGGAGACCAAAGTGCAGCATGATATTGATCTCTCCACCGCGAGTCTTCAGATTCACTCTCTCCTTATCGGCTCCTGAAACGCACTTTTTCAGGTTGACTTTCTCCTGAAAAACTCTTACTCTTCAATAAAAGTGTAATTTTATAACTATTTAAAATTAATCATAATTTCCTGTGAATTCGAGGAAGATAGGTTTTCTTCTGGCTCTCCCCCCATCACACACTAGTGCTGAGATTGTTCACGGTCTTGCGTGCGCGGCTCTTGATGCTGGCCATGATGTCTACCTGTATCTTATCGATGAAGGCGTGAAGAACATCCACCTCGACCGCTACCGAGGTCTTGCACAAGCGGGGGCTCGCGTTTTTGTGTGCGCTTATGGGTGTCAACAACATCACGTTCCAACGTCAACTATTGATCCGAAGATGTCACTCTGCGGCCTCGTCGTACTATCTGGAATTATTGATGCCTGTGATCCGTTTTTGTCGTTTACATGATCATCTTTTCATGGCAAAAAATATAGCCGTTGTTATTCAAGAAGATCCGCGAAAGACCCATAGGCCTGTCGAAGCTCTTCGCGTTGCTCTTGGCCTTGCGTCGGGGTCTCACGTGATCACTGTTGTTCTGCTCGGGGAGGCTGTCCGCCTCCTCAGGGATGACACTGACGATGTCCTGGATGTGGAGATTCTTGAAAAATATCTTCCTGCGATTGAACAGCTCAAAATCCCATTTATTCTCCACGACACATCTGATCAGATCCCAGTTCGGGACGAGTTCTCTATCAGACGAGAAAACGACGGAACTATCAGCTCTTTTGTTCGATCCATGGACTGCACTCTCGTTTTTTGATTCAGGAATTCCTTTTATGCCGTCGGTCGTCTATGTTGTCCGCTCTCCGCTTCATTCTCTGTCCCGTGCACTCTTCTCCGGGGACAGCTCCGCAGTGGTGCTCTCTCTGGAAGATCCACTTCTTCCAGGAAAAGTATTGCTCGCGACGAGCAGCCTCGGATTAACAGAAGGAGAGCGATTATCTTATGAACAGGTACTGGCAATAGTCCTTGAGAATAAGAAGGTTGTGACTCTATGACTCCGATGTCTTTCTGGAAAAGAAAATTCGTAGTCGCGGAAGTAGAAGTAGGAAAGTGAATAATGAGGATAACTACAATGTTATTGATTTTATTATCAAAATATTAATTCCTAAGGAAGTATAACGCTGTGGATTGGTTCTCTATGGAAGAGCTGAAACCTGTGAAGAGCTTGTGTAAGGGGCGGCAGAAGCTGGTAGTGGCGTCTTCAGACACCTCGACATGACCCAGTGCCGCATGGTATTCACCATCGCTTTTTGTCACGCATTTGACTGGATCATAGGATTGTTATCCACAGGTGTGAATAATCCTGTGTATAGGGACTTTGACCCTGTATGAGCATTGATACTGTTTGGCAGGACGCGTTGCAGTACATCCAAAGGAAGGTCCCGAAGCAGGTGTATGATACATGGTTCATACCGGTTCATCTGGACCGAATTGAAAACTCGACAGCCCACATTGGAGTTCCGAACAAATTCTTTGGAGAGTGGTTGGACACTCATTATGGATCTCTATTGGCAGAGGCCATGGCCACGGCTCGTGGTGGAGAGCTGATAGCTGTGGCATTTACGGTCCGTGAGAAGGGGGTTGCGCTGCAAGGCGAATCCCAAGCCATTGTGAATGGGCCTCGGGGCATCACGCAGTCCAAGCCTCGGCGGGGAATCCAGCTGAACCCAAAATATACATTCAAGAATTTTGTCGTTGGTGCTGGGAATCAATTCGCCCATGCCGCCTGCATGGCGGTGGCCGAGCAACCTGGACACACCTATAACCCGCTCTTTATTTACGGTGGTGTGGGACTGGGAAAGACCCACCTCTTGAACGCCATAGGAAATCATGTGGCTGAAAAGAGCGATCTGCGCATCGCGTACCTGACCACAGAACAATTCACCAACGAGGTGATCAACTCTATTCGTTATGACAAGATGATGGACCTGCGGAAACGCTATCGACATATCGATATGCTCATGATCGACGATATTCAGTTCCTGGTCGGGAAAGAACGGACGCAGGAAGAATTCTTCCACACATTCAATGCCTTGTATGAGGGGCATAAACAGATTGTCCTCTCAAGCGATCGTTTTCCCAAGGATATGCCGGATATCGAAGAACGTCTACGATCCCGCTTCGAATGGGGGTTGATTGCAGACTTGCAGCCACCCGATGTGGAGACCCGCATTGCCATTCTGAGAAAAAAATCAGAGGATGAAGGAGTCAAATTGCCGGAAGACGTGATTCAGTTCCTGTCGACCACGATGAAGAGCAATATTCGCGAATTGGAAGGTAGCCTGGTTCGATTAGGCGCCTATGCCTCATTGACCGGGCAGGTAATAACCCTGGATCTTGCCAAGAATGTCCTCCGCGATCTCATCGGGGACAAGAAAAAGATCGTTGCGATGGATGATATTCAAGAGGCGGTCTGTGCACAGTTCCACATAAAGATGACGGAGCTGAAATCTCGCCGTCGGAGCAAGACACTCGTGCACCCTCGACAGATCGCCATGTATCTATGCCGTGAGCTGACCGACGCATCATACCCTGAAATCGGGCGCCAATTCGGAGGCAAGGACCATACGACCATCATTCACGCCTGTCGTCAGGTTGCGAAGGCCAAGGAGACCGATACGATGTTGCAGACGACGATTGAAACATTGAAAGAGCAAATTCTCAGAAACTAAGAACGTGGCTGGGAGAGTTCTCCATGAAAGTACGTATTGGGCGAGATGAATTATTGACGGGACTCCAACGGGTCCAAGGTGTCGTGGAGAAACGAAACACGATGCCGATTCTGTCGAATATTCTGTTGGAGGCCAAGCAGGATGGGGTAGAGATCGTAGCGACGGACCTCGAAATCGGCATGAGAGGTTTGTACAAAGGGACCGTTCTTTCGACCGGCGGGGTAACCATCTCAGCCCGAAAGCTATTCGAAATCGTCAAAGAATTACCCCCTGGCGACATCGAACTGACGGCGACCGACAATAATTGGACCACCATTCAGGCCGGGAAGAGCCAATTCAAGGTCGTAGGCCTCCCCAGCAGCGAGTACCCCGCACTGCCGACGATCGAGCGCGAGGGACTGACGCCTCTCTCGGGAGAAGGACTTCTGGAATTGATCCGGAGGACACTGTTTGCCGCGGGTGATAATGATGCTCGGTATATCCTGAACGGCCTCCTCGTCACCCTCGTTGCGACCGATAAGAAGACCTCCCTTCGATTAGTCGGCACAGATGGCCATCGTTTGGCGGTGGCGGAGCAGGAAGTCGGCAAGGCCGGCAACAGAGGCGCGCCGCAAGAAATGAAAGCCATCATACCCAAGAAGGCTGCGCATGAAATTCGCCGTCTGTTGGAGGAGGGAGGAGACGCCGAACCACTCATTGGTTTCTCGAAGAACCTCATGATCTTCCGCAAGAGCGGTTTGCTCCTCACATCGCGATTGATGGAAGGCAACTACCCCAACTACCAGCAAGTCATTCCAAAGGAAAACGGCAAGAAGATTACTGTGAGCCGAAGTGACTTGGAGAGCGCGCTGCGTCGCGTGTCGGTGTTGGCCAAGGACAAAGCCAGCGCGGTGAAGGTTTCGTTCGCGTCCGGCATGATGGCCTTGTTTTCCAGCAGCCCGGACTATGGGGAGGCGACGGAAGAATTGCCCGCTCAGTATGAGGGTGAGGCCATTAATACGGGATTCAATGCCCGTTATCTTCTGGATGTCTTCAGCGTGATGGACGGGGAAACTATATCGCTTCAGATGGAAACCCCGCTGAGTCCCTGTCTGATTCAGGAGCCGGAAAGCCTGGGGTTCAAGTGTGTGGTCATGCCCATTAAGATTTAACGGGATGCTGAAAAAGTCCGCGACATCGTTCTCGTATCGACCAGAGGCTCAACGTACCACAACGTACGCCCTGCCTCTTCCCCGACCATCATCTTGTCGAGCACTCTGTCCGGCATCTCTGGGTCAAACACGTCGAGACTCGCTCCCCAACAGACTGTTAGGAAACGGATGACCATAGACGACTCTTCCCAACCCAAATCAGATAGCTACAGCGCGGATCAAATCAAGGTCCTCGAAGGTCTTGATGCCGTACGAAAGCGCCCGGCAATGTACATCGGAAGCACCGGCGTCGACGGACTCCACCATCTGGTCTATGAAGTCGTCGACAACAGCGTCGACGAACATATGGCGGGGTTCGGGGAAGCGATCGAGGTCACGATCCACATCGACGGAAGCGTGACGGTCGTCGACAACGGACGTGGCATTCCCACCGGCATGCATCCCACGCAAAAGAGGTCCGCAGCCGAGGTGGCGCTGACAGTTCTTCATGCAGGCGGCAAATTCGAACAGGGAGCCTACACCGTCTCCGGCGGTTTACATGGAGTCGGTATCTCCGTCGTGAACGCCTTATCGGAGTGGCTCGAGTTGGAAATCTGGCAAGACGGCCAAGTCTTCGAACAACGATATGAACGTGGGAAGCCCAATGCACCGCTCCAAGCAACGGGCAAGACCAAACGCCGAGGGACCAAGGTTCGCTTCAAGCCGGACGGCCAAATCTTCGAGACGTTGGAATTCAGCTTTGACGTGTTGGCACAACGCCTGCGCGACCTGGCTTTCTTGAACAAAGGCCTGGCCATTACCCTGAGAGACGAGCGGAAAGAACCGGCGAAAGAGCAAGTTTTCCTGTACAAAGGCGGCATTGTTTCTTTCGTGGAACATTTGAACGATGCGAAAACGCCGCTGCACAAGCCCATCTATGTCAAGGTTGAGAAGCCGGAAATGATTCTGGAAGTGGCGCTCCAGTACAATGACAGCTACGCGGAGAATCTGTTTTCGTTCGCGAACAACATCAACACCAAAGAAGGCGGGACGCACTTGATTGGGTTCAAAGCCGCCCTTACGAGAACGATCAATAATTACGCCAATGCGAACGATCTCCTCAAGAAAGAAACAGAATCGCTGACCGGCGATGACGTGCGGGAGGGTCTGACGGCAGTCGTCAGCGTCAAGGTTCGCAATCCGCAGTTCGAGGGTCAGACAAAAGCCAAGCTCGGGAACAGCGAAGTCAAAGGTGTGGTCGAGGCTGCTGTCAACGAAGCCTTGGGCAATTATTTCGAGGAAAACCCTCCCATCGCTCGAAAGATCATCGGCAAGGCCGTCGACGCGGCCCGTGCGCGCGAAGCCGCTCGAAAAGCCAAGGATTTGATCAGGCGCAAGAGCGCGCTCGACGGCGGCTCGCTTCCCGGCAAGTTGGCGGATTGTTCGGAAAAAGATCCGGCCTTGAGTGAACTCTACATCGTGGAGGGTGATTCGGCCGGTGGATCTGCGAAGCAGGGACGTGACCGCAAGTTCCAGGCGATCCTGCCGTTAAAAGGGAAGATCTTGAACGTCGAGAAGGCGCGTTTCGACAAGATGCTCTCCAGTGATGAGATCAGGACGCTCATCATGGCACTGGGTACCGGCATCGGTCGCAAACGGGAGGAAGGCGACAAGTCGGAAAAAGACGCCTTCGATATCGCAAAGGCTCGTTACCACAAGATCATCCTCATGACCGATGCCGACGTTGACGGCAGCCACATCCGCACCCTGCTCTTGACGTTCTTCTTCCGGCAAATGCCGGAGCTGATAGAGCGAGGCTATATCTACATCGCTCAACCACCGCTGTTCAAAGTGAAAAAAGGCAAGACGGAGCGGTATCTCAAGGATGAGGGATCGTTGAACGAGTACCTAGCTGATTTAGCGGTTGAAGAGGTCGAATTGTATATGGAAGGGGCCCAGGGATATGTGACAGGGCGCCGGCTGTTGCCGATCCTAAAGAAGATGATCTCGTTCGAAACGTTGCTCGTTCGCCTCAATAAAAAGCCGCATGAAGCAGCCATGCTGCGCGCCTTCGTCGATGAACCAGGGTTGGATCGGGAGCTACTTAAAGATAGAGAGGCACTCAATCGCGTGGTGGTCGGCGTGAAGAAGGCGCTCCTCCTTGCATTCCCGAAGTTAGAACCGACATTCGAAATCTTTACGGACGAAGAACATCAGTCCAACAAAGTCACGTGCCGGCTTCATACCAACGGCATGGTGCATAGCATCGAAATCAACCATGACCTGGTGGGATCGGCCGATTTTCGAGAACTTCAAAAACTTGCGCCGTCCGTCATCGGATTGGGTCGGGCTCCGTACAGACTGAAAACCAAGGGCCAGGAACGGCAGCTGGTGACTACAGCTGAAACGGTCAGGACGATCCTCGAACTCGGAAAGCAGGGTCTCGGTATTCAGCGGTACAAAGGGCTTGGTGAAATGAATCCGTCCCAATTATGGGAAACAACGATGGATCCTGAGAAACGCACGCTCTTGAAGGTTCAGCTGGAGGATGTCACCGGTGTCGATGAAATCTTTACGATTCTTATGGGTGATGAAGTTGAGCCGCGAAGAAATTTCATCCAGGAACATGCGCTCGAAGTCCGGAACTTGGATGTGTAGGAAGTCGGCGAGACCGTTTAGAAACAAGCACTCTGCATTAATCTTGTCGGATGCTCAAAATGGTCATCCGGCAAGGCCGCAGGCAAGAAAAGACCGGAGGCGTACCCTCTGGGGTACATTGAGGATCTTTTCGAACCGAGAACGATGCCGGTGATCATTTTCAGCATCCGAGGGAAACATGCCTCCCGATGAACGACTAGAACATATCGACATTGAAGACGAAATGCGTTCGTCGTACTTGAGTTACGCGATGAGCGTGATCGTGGGACGCGCGCTTCCCGATGTCCGCGATGGATTCAAACCGGTCCATCGCCGCATCCTGTTCGGTATGAACGAAATGGGTCTCGCTTCCAACCGAGCTTATCGCAAGTCGGCCAAGATCGTCGGCGAGGTCATGGGGAATTATCATCCGCATGGGAACATGCCCATCTATGACGCGCTCGTTCGAATGGCGCAAGACTTCAATATGCGCTATCCGCTCATCGACGGGCAGGGCAATTACGGGTCGATGGACGGTGATCCGCCGGCCGCAGAACGGTATACCGAAGCGCGCATGACCAAATTGGCCGAAGAGATGTTGGCCGACATCGACAAGGAAACGGTCGATTTCGGTCCGAACTACGACGAATCAAGACAGGAACCCCTGGTCCTCCCGACCAGGGTGCCGAATCTTTTGATCAATGGGGCGGGCGGCATCGCGGTGGGCTATGCCACGAACATCCCGACGCACAACATCGCCGAGACCATCGATGGGTTGCTCATGCTGTTGGAGAGTCCGGACGTTACGATCACCCAGTTGATGAAGAAGATCCCGGGGCCTGATTTTCCAACGGCCGGGTTCATTTACGGCATGAGCGGTATCAAGGAGGCTTACGAGACCGGTCGAGGCCTTCTCACTTTGCGGGCGAAAGTCGTGGTGGAAATCGATGAACGCACCGATCGCGAACGGCTCATTGTCACGGAAATTCCATACCAAGTCAACAAGGTGTCTTTGATCAAGAAGATTGCCGAATTGGTTCAAGAAGACCGGCTCAAGGGCATCTCCGACTTGCGAGACGAGTCATCGGATCGCGAAGGGGTGCGGGTGGTTATCGAGCTCAAGCGAGGTGAAATCCCCCTGGTTGTGTTGAACAATCTGTACAAACATACCCCACTTGAAACCACCTTCGGCGTCATCATGTTGGCGCTGGTGAACAATCGCCCGGAGATTCTGAACCTCAAGCAGATCCTCCATCATTTTCTTGAGCATCGACGCGAAGTCGTGGTGCGGCGGACAGCCTTCGAACTCCGAAAGGCGGAGGAGCGGGCGCATGTTCTCGAAGGGCTCAAGATCGCACTCGACAATCTCGATGCCGTGATCACGCTCATCAGACGATCTCAATCACCCGAAGAAGCGCGTGTCGGTTTGATACGTCAATTTGGCCTTACCGACACCCAAGCCAACGCGATCCTCGACATGCGGCTCCAGCGCTTAACACAGCTGGAACGCACCAAGCTCGTCGAAGAATACCAAGAAGTGCTGAAGCAGATCGAATACCTGAAATCCGTCCTCGCGAGTGAGGCGCTGGTCCGGACCATCATCAAAGACGAACTGACCGAAATTCGTGAGGCTTATAAGGACGAGCGGCGGACGCAGATCGTCAAAGAAGAGGCGGAAATCAGCCTGGAAGATCTGATTGCGGCGGAAGAAGTGATCGTGACCATCTCTCACACCGGCTACATCAAACGCAATGCCGTGTCACTTTATCGCGCTCAGCGACGAGGGGGTAAAGGCAAGATTGGAATGGGCATCAAGGAAGAGGATTTCGTCGAGAATCTCTTTACCGCCTCCACCCACGATTCGCTGCTCTTTTTCACGGATGCCGGTAAGGTGTATTGGCTGAAGGTCCACGAAATTCCAGAGGCCAGCCGGGCTGCGAAGGGCAAAGCCCTTGTCAATCTGCTTGCCCTGTCGGGCAGTGAAAAGGTCACGGCAACGTTACCGGTGAAAGAGTTTCGAGCTGATCGCTATATCGTGATGGGCACCAAGAAGGGCATCATTAAGAAGACGGAACTCTCCGCCTTCAGCAACCCACGGCAAGGGGGCATCATCGCCTTGGGGCTCGAGGGTGGCGATAAACTGATCGGAGCCCAACTGACTGACGGACAGCGGGAAATTCTACTCGGGACACGACAGGGCATCACTATTCGATTTAAGGAAGAAGAAGTGAGGCCGATGGGTAGGACGGCGTATGGTGTGAAAGGGATTACGCTCGAGGAAGGGAACGAAGTTATCGGCATGGAAACCATTACTCCCGATTCCACCACTTCGATCTTGACCATTACGGAAGGCGGATACGGCAAACGGACACCCGTGGGCGAATATCGTATTCAGGGTCGAGGCGGGAAGGGCATTATCAGCGTCAAGACGACTGAACGAAACGGACTGGCCATCGGCTTTATCCAAGTACGCGACGGCGACGAAATCATGTTGATTGCCGCGCAGGGGAAAGTGCTTCGTTGCAAGGTGGACGACATCCGCGAAATCGGCCGGAATACTCAAGGGGTTCGTATTCTCGACCTCGACGGCGATGGAGACCGAGTCGTGGGCGTCGCTCGACTAGCCGAAGCCGTCGAACGAGAGGAAACGGCTTCGGAAGATGCGACAGAGCCCTAACGTGACGGGCAGTAGTTCAATGCACGATCAGGCCTCTCCCATGCCTTCCGACGGTCCCAAGACCAAGAAGCCGCTGGACATCGTCGTCAAATTCGGGCTCGCCGTCTTTGTGGGATCCTTCGCCCTAATCTGGGGTGGGATGTATCTCAGCCGCCCCGATCGATCGATTCCTCCCTACACCGTTGGTTCTCAGTCAGGTCATGTCGTCGCGACGGATGTTCCCTCTGGGACCCAAGATGGTCAGATCGAAAAATTACTGAATCGTTTCCGAAAAGTTGGTCATGAGACACGTGATTTCGGTCGCATGAAGATCTATCCCACGACGCCGGGTGATCCGGGAGGCCGGTACAGACAGATTGTGATTTATGTGTTCGACGACCACGGATGGACTGATCCTGAAGTGTTGGCAAAGTTTCTGACGGGAGACGCGACAGCGATCAAGAACTATGAAAGATCTATGCGAGGATACTATCGATTGTTGGACCAAGAAGAAGAAGGAGGGTTGGGCCCTATACCCAAGAATGGGCGAGTTACCAGCGATACGCGGATCCTCTTCAAGGGGCTTGTGACGGACCCCTTGCCGGTCGAGACGGAAGCAGAGCAGGGTATCTCGATATCACCTCTTTAAGCCGATCACGGATAGACGGATCTTGAATCATGGCTGTATGCGATATCAACTCAACCCAAGGTTTCTCTGACTGAGACGACCCGAGGTCTGTGGCAAGATCTGCCGAGGAAGCCTCTGCTTCACCGGGAACCTCTCCGACGCGAAATGCAATGTCTGTTATAGACCCCGTTCCCGACTCTGCCTGCAGCTTCGTTAAGAGCGCCGGTTTGAGGAATGTCAGCTGTTGCAGCCAGACGGAATTTCTGACGATCAGATAGAGCTTTTTGAAGCGAATCTGGGCCGGCCAGGTATGGGAAGCCATGGGCTCACCCACGATATCGCGCCAGCGACGTTGCAAACGAAGTTCCAGCATCCTCGATTCGAGACCAAGCCGCTTGGAAAGTCCGGAAAGGATGCTGCCGAAGGAATCAAATGTACCTGGACCGATCATGTGGCATCATAGGCGGTAGTGGTGAAATAGTTCAAGGCGTCGGAATTGAGTCATGAGTAAAGCGACGAATGATCAGCGGAAGGTCGTGGCCACCAACCGGAAAGCCTACCACGATTATTTTATCGAAGAAAAGTTTGAGGCCGGGATTGTTCTCAAAGGCACCGAGGTGAAATCACTTCGGGACAGGCGAGTGAACTTACAGGACAGTTATGCGGGCGTTAAAGAGGGCGAGGTCTTTCTCCATCATTGCCACATCAGCCCCTATAGTCACGGTAACATGATGAACCATGATCCGATCAGGACCCGCAAATTGCTTCTTCATCGAAAGGAGATCAACAAGCTCCTCGGGAAAACCCAGCAGAAAGGCCTCACGCTGATCCCCCTCCGAATCTATTTTTCGGAACGAGGCCAGGCCAAGGTCGAACTTGGATTAGCCAAAGGGAAGAAACAGCATGATCGCCGAGACTCGATCAAGGCTCGAGAAGCGGGCCGAGAAGTGGAACGAGCGATCAAAGAACGGAAGTAGGGAGAAATTCATTATTTGTTTCAAAGTGCACTAACGACTCGAGAAACCCCACCGCTTATCTCTACGACATCACCGATTTAAATGAACGCGCCGGGTCGCCTCCGCTACTCATGGACTGCGACGCGGCGCGCATGGAATATATCAGTACAAGTGATGCTCTTAATTCCTACCGAAGACCCGACAGCCTCTTCTCTCGCCAGGAGAGAAAACGGTTCTATTTATTATTCACCGTCAATGAATACTGACTTATACATAAACCCAAAAACAGCGGTCAGCGCGAGCAATGCAAAGAATATCGTCATCATGAATCTTCACCCCCTTTCACGTGCAAGTATACGGCTCGAAAATGAATAGCCGATGATGAGACCGTGAAGAAATCTTCATAGTTCATCGATCCGGCTCTTGTCCTGTTGATTGCTTATGAAAACCAAAATCAGCCCATCAGAGAATGTATCCTTCAACACATGATGCAGCTGAAGAGGAGGCCAGTTCCGAATGTGGAACCTTCAAGAGATCAAGCAAGGCGGGGTCCAAAGTGTCCCCAAAATGTATAGTCCGACCATCCTCCGTGGCTCGATTCCAGGAGGATAGTGAAAGATGAGAGATTCCTGCTGATATCGGGGTAAATGGATCCAAGGAGAAGCAAGTGAAACAAGGAGGGAATGTCTAGAAAGAGTGCTCCTTATGCAACTTGCACGATCACACGGACAACCCCACATTCCCATGAACCATAAAATCAAGAATCTACCAGGCGCACCCATCAACATTGCAGGCCATGACTAATTCTGACCTCATGCCTAACCGGACATCGACTCACACCATTGACCGCGTCGTAGCCATCACCTACTGGCGAGCTGCAACATTGCGTACAGCACTCCGAATATGGCGGCTAATATGAACACTTCGATGAAGGAAACCATGATGGGTCACCCCCTTTCAGTTTCCTTTATCCATACGCCTCTAAGATGAAGCCCCCATGATGAGATCGTGAAAAGTTCTTCATGAGGATGCAGTCAAGCACCAATTTTCCTGAGCATGCTTTTTCGAGCATGACGAATCCATAATGAAATCCTGAAGAAATCTTTCAGGATCTGAATCGTCCAAAGCAAAGTTGAATCGAACTTTGGATCTGAAGTCCGATTCCTCATCGGGTATTCCATATATATCACTCGCTCGGTCCGTTGAAGATCCTCAACGTGGGATGAACACGGGACATCCGGGTATAAAACAAACCTTGCAGCGTGTATCTTCTTTGCGTGATGTCATGGCACTCTCGTCAAATACCAGAGGGATCCTCCCACCTATGGTCTCGGCTGCGTCACGATCTGTTCTTCCGGCCGAGTGCGCCCCCGCGATGATTGCTTGTGCGAGCCCTACAATGACGTACGGAAAACACACCATTGAAGCAGCGATAACATTTGCCATGTGTTCCACCCATCCTTTCTCTCAAACTTTCATTGCTGATCAAAGCAATATACCGACCCAGTATGAAGTGAAAATGAACCCATGGTGAAAATCCCTTCATCCCTCGTAGGAAACACAGCTGCCGATGTTGTCTCGCCGCGACATCGCCATCCTTTATCACCTCTCTTCCATGTGGCAGCAATTAAGCAGCTATAGCTGTTACCGATTGGCATGACGTCAGCCTATCGAGAGATCATTTCGTGCTGGTTACGGTCGTACGAATTTTGTGTGAAGAAATAGTGTGATGGCCATAATGAGTGGAGTGTTATGGCAACCCTTTTGCAGGGAAAAGTGGACGAAGCCAACGTGCGTGGAGAACCCTAGGCAGGAACCGTCTGCTGAGCCAAGGCCGGTAAACGTAGCGTGAAGATAGAGCCTTTGTTGACTTCGCTTGTGACGGAAATGCTCCCGCCGTGGGTATCCATGATTTCTTTCACGATGGGTAGTCCGAGCCCGGTACCCGCGGCATCCTTCGCTCGGGCCCAATCGGTCCGATAGAATCGCTCGAAAAGATGAGGGATATGCTCCGGCTCGATGCCGTGGCCTGTGTCCTCGACCGATATCGACACCTCTTGGCCTATGGCCTGCAGGCGGACGGAGACGGCTCCACCGGATGGGGTGTAGCGCAGCGCATTGTCGAGCAGATTGATCAATGCTTGCTTAAGCCATTGCGCATCACCGAGGACGGACGGAACCGGGTGGGACTCAAACGTCAGAGCAATTTGGCGGTCATCCGCCAAGAGGATCAGTTCATCCACGATCTCTTGAATAAGCGGTTCCAAGGCCAGCGGCAAGAGATTGACCGGCGGTTTGCTACTGGTGAATTTCGCGAGGGTTAACAGGGGACGAGTCAAGGCGATGAGCCGATCCACTTGCTGGAGATTGTTGAGCAGCACCTCGTGATATTCTTCGACGGTCCTCGCCTTCATCAGGGCAACCTCCAGGTTGCCCTGCAGGATGGTCAGGGGAGTTTTCATCTCGTGGGCGGCGATTTCGCAAAAGTTCCGTTGGACTTCGCTACTTCGTTGGAATTGATCCAATACGGAGTTGACCGCCTGAGTGAGTCGCCGAAATTCCCGATAGGGCGAATCCACCGCCAATCGTTTCTCAAGGTCGGCTTCCGACATGGTTTCGGCACCCGTACACAAAGCCTCGATGGGCGCCAGCACTTTTTTTGACAACCAGAGGCTGCCTACCCAGGCCAGGATAAGGGTGGCCCCGGATCCAAGGGTGAGGAGAAATACAAGCCCATGCAGAGTTTCCTGGTAATGGAGCAACGACGTTTCCGCCTGCAAGATGTACCGTACATGGTCTTTCCCGGCAAAGGTGAGGAACAAATGCCGCGCCGCCGTCCCATCAGGCGCATCAAGCGTCGCGAACAGGATATTTTTAAGGCGGACCTGTTCCAACACATGAGGGGGGAGCGGCCCTTGCACAGTTGCGTGAGGACTTCTCCACAAGAGCGAGCCGTTGGTTGAAAAGACGCGAAGAGCATGCGTGATGTCGGGCAGTACGTGCTGGTCCGTGGTGCTTTGGGTCAATTCATTGGTCGGCGCAGTGTCTTTGGCATTGGGTTTCAAGAAGTCGGGATACCGTTCTGCAATCTCGGCAAGGGACTCTGCCAATACCAACAGCCGTCCATCCACTAATCGTTGTAACAAGATCTCGCTAGCGGCGTACACGAGCGCAGAAAACGCAAGAAGCCCGGTCATCAAGACGAAGGCGGACCAGCTGATCAAACTACGCAGAGATTTCATACGGGTGAGTCCGGCTCTTCGAGCATATACCCGGCGCCGCGCACGGTAGCGATCAAGGGCGGCGAAAAATCCCGATCGATCTTCGCGCGTAGAGCCCGAATATGGGCGTCGACGATGTTCGTCATGGGGTCATAGCTGATGTCCCACACATGTTCAATGATCGCGGTTCGCGTGAGCACCCGATTCTTGTTCCGTAAGAGAAACTCCAACAGGGCATACTCTTTATTCGTCAGGGAGATTTCCTGCTCGCCGCGCCAAACACGATGAGAGGTCGGGTCCAGCCGCAGGTCGGCCGCCTGCAGATGGGCGACTTGCTGGGAACTGCCCCGCCGCAAGAGCGCCCGGACCCGGGCGAGCAATTCGGCGAAGGCGAAGGGCTTCGGCAGAAATTGATCCGCTCCTGTGTCAAAACCGGAGACCTTCGTCTCGACGGTGTTGCGCGCCGTCATGAGCAGCACCGGCGTCGTGATGCCTTTGTCTCGAACACGGCGGCAGAGCGTGAGTCCATCAAGCTTCGGCAGCATGATGTCGAGAATCAAGAGATCGTAGGGGTTGTCCAGCGCCAATGCCAAGCCTGCTTCGCCGTCGGCTGCAAAGTCTACCGCATAGTACTCTTCTTTCAGTCCTTTTCTGATGAATTGAGCCAGATCCGCATCGTCTTCAACGAGCAGAATTCTCATGGTTACCTCATGACTAGACCGCGCAGATCGGCAGCAAAGCGGTTACTCAACAGAGGATGCTCTTGCAATCCGTAACCACCAGGTTGATTGCTTTTTCGTCGGCCTCGAGGTCAATGGTCAACCAGGCTATTCCCATTGCTCGCTCATCCTGGTGGACTCCACCGCTCCCCTCAAGGAGACTAACAATATAATAGCGTCCGGCGGGAACTTTCGTGAACCAAAAGTGACCGGTGGGATTGGCTCTCGTCGTGCGAAGATAAGGAATAAGGCGCTTATCGGTCAGCAGTTGGGCCATGACTGCGCGAAGACATTCCGCAGGCGACTCCTGAGCCATGAGAGGTTCAGCACTTTTTAAAGGACAGGGGTAATCCCGCACATTTTTATCGAACCAATAGCGGGTATGTGAAACCATTGGAATCAAATAGATCGAGGCTCCGGCCTGAGTCACGGCTTTTCCGGAGGATGCACGCAAAAAGACCTGTCCGGCCGCACTTCCCCGGCCCTTCGCTCGGTAAGCGAAGAGTTCTTTCTCGTTGAAGGTCGGTGGGCTCGATGAGCCCGACGCCACCGCGCGTGCTGATGTCATGTGGAAGCTGCTGATCAGCAGTAGACAGATGAACCAGCACCGGAGCTGCCTGTCACGCCGCATCATGTCGAGGAAGCCGGCGCCGCTGCGGACTCGTCGGGCACGGCTGGAGAGGGGACGACCTTGTGTTTGAGGGCGCGGCCCTTGTCGGGGGTCGGATCGGTGACCAGACCATACACTTCGCGACCTTCGTGGCCATCCGGCAAATATTCCGTAATCGGCATCCCATCTTCGCGAACAAAAAGGAGACAATGGCAGTATTTGTAGATCTGCATTTCGTCGCAGGCGCAGATCCATCGTCGGAGCTTGGCTTCGGCTTCTTTGTCCTTATAAAAGTTACAAGGGCACAGCGGTTTCCCAAGTTCGTCGATATGGGACGCTAATCCCTTGACCACCGCCTCCGTCACAGCCGTATTGGGATGCATTGCGGTTCCGCTTTTCTCGGCGAAACCCTGTACGAACTTCCGGATCTTATCGAGGCTTTCCTGCGTCGGTTCGGCCATGGACTTCCTCCTTCAGCGATGACAGGCAGAGTAGCTAGTTTACAAGGATAATTCGCTGCTTTACAATCCGTTGATTCTCGTAATAAGTCACGATGGACATGTCAAGTCGCCAGATCTTGCTACAACGGCTGGTTCCCGAGTTGAATCATGCCGTCGCAGAGATACTCGTGGCTGCTTTGCCGCAGGCCACCGGTAAACCGGATGTCGAGGCGCGGGTACTGATCCTACTGGATGAGCTCCAAGAATTGTCTGAAAAAGCGGCCGATTCAGCGGTGACGGCATTGCCTGAGCTTGACCGGCGGGCCGGCCTCTCGCATATTATTTTGTGGCTCGATCTCGGAGTGGCACTGGCGCAGTCCTCCGGGGCATCCGCGCTTAAATATTTCAAGGATAGCCCCTTGGTCCTTGGGCTGATCGAACCGGTCGATGCGCGCGCGGAAGTCTTAACAATCGGCCTGGAAATCGCTGAGCAAGACGCCAACGTCGCGCTCGAATACATCCGACACGCCCCGCAAATCCTGTCCGTGGTTCCTGCTCCGCAATTGCGTCCCTGGCTCGATATCGGCATTGAACTGACCGAAATCAATGTTGTCGTCGGGCTGGAGTTCATCCGACAAATATCCAGGCTGGCCCCCGTCCTTCCTTGGGAGGCGGTACGCAGCTGGGCCACGGTGGGCATGAAATTGATTGTGCCGAATAGCCTCGGGAAACCGGACTATGTGGCGACCATTGAGTTTCTCAGAACCAGCCCGTCGATCCTTGGACATATCGAAGATCCTCCCCTTCGGGAAAAGATCGTATCCCTGTGCCTCCTATTGGCTGAACATTCTCCCGAGTCCAGCATAACGTGGCTCGCAGAATCCCCCCGCCTCTTGGAAACGTTGCCGTCAATGGAATGGCGGCTCCGGCTGTTACAGTATGGCTCCTTGCTTGCTGAGGAGCACGCTGACGTAACACTCATGTACTTGCGTCGTGCCTCCGAACTCGTCGGACTCATCGGAAATGGACCCGACGCGCTCACGCGATTTGAAAATTGGTTTAAGGCTGGGATGGAAGTAGCGGCCTACAGCCCGGATGGAGCGCGTGCGTACTTTTCAGTGGAATCGCGGAAGGCATTGGCTTCGGTCGAACAAGCCTTGAGCGGGGTGCCGTTTCGGCAGGTCGCTCGAAGGATGAAACTGTTTGTTCAGGGACTCTGTGGAACCGACGTCGCCGTGACGGCGCTTCCGGACTCTGTGACGTCCCCAGCCAGCGCGACGGTCAGCGGCGATGGGAAAACCATTTCGTTACCGGCGCTGCTCCGTCGATATCCGACGGCTGTAGAAAACGAGCGTCTCTATCTCGTGATGGCGGCGCATGAAGCTGGACATTTGGAGTTTGGTACCTATCGCCTCCGGCTTGATTCGCTGACCGATTTGGTTGAAACCCTACGACTCCGGTATGGTCGATCCAATGAAGCCACACCGGACACACTGGCCGCCCTCTTTCAAATGTATCCGAACCCCGAGCTAGTGCGAGACCTCTGGACCGTGCTGGAAGATGCGCGTATCGAATTCTTGCTGCAAACAGAGTATCCGGGGCTCCGGTGCGACCTTGCGCGATTCGCCTCTGAATCCATCGCTCCGCGCAACCCGGCTCAAGAAGTGACGCCCAAGGAACTGATCGTCGATGGTCTTTTGAGACTCTCCACCGGTGAAACGGAGGATTCAGCGGTGCCCAAGGCCGTCAGGGAAGAAGTCTCTATCCTCTGGAACATGTGCCGTTCCATTCTCAAGGCTACGGCCACGGCGGAAGAAACGGTTCGTATGGTCGATCAGGTGTATGTTCGCTTGGAAGAATTGCTGGTGGCTCGCGACGAAATGATGTGCTCAGAGCGGCGAGCGGAGCCGAAGGATGCGGAAACGGGACAGATGAAACCGGAGCAACCGAGTGACCAGTACCGCGCAGTGACCGATTTGGCCTATCGTGGCTCGATGAATCCGAAGTTCATCACGTGGAGTCTGGAACAATTCGACCGACAATGCGATCCTCCAGCGCAACCGGATAGTCGAACGAAGGAAACTGGAAGGAGCGGCGAGCAAGATTCCGGGAGCAGAGATACGTTGAGCGAGGGGCGTTCATTGTCGTCTATTGTGGAAGAGTGCCTCACGCTTGAGGTGGAAACACGACCGGAGGTCAGCGCTCATGGCGGGCAGGCCACCCTCTACGCTGAGTGGGACTATCGGATTGAAGATTACCGGATGAATTGGTGTCGTGTGGTAGAACGACCAGCGGAGGCCGGATCCGACGACTTCGTCACGGAGACGCTGGTCTCCCACCGGAGTACCGTCAAGTCACTGCGCCGGTTTTTTGAAGGCTTGCGTCCTCCGGCTTTCCGTCGTCTTGCGGGGCAACCCGACGGGGAAGAAGTGGATTTCGATGCCGTTGTCCGACAAACGGGGGAACGGCGGGCGGGTATGGAGGGCGACGATCGGCTGTACATTCGGCGAGAAAAACGAGAACGTGACGTGGCGGTGGCCTTCCTCATCGATATCAGTGGATCCACAAGCCGAGACCTCGGAACCGGTCGACGGGTGATCGATATTGAGAAGGAGAGCCTGGTGCTGCTCTGTGAAGCGCTGGATGCCGTCGGTGATCAGTACGGACTCTATGCCTACTCGGGCCAAGGACGAGCGAGGATCGAGTTTTTCACGATCAAAGACTTTGACGATCGCCTTGGGGCGGCGACGGCTCATCGGCTTGGTGGCTTGACTCCTTGTCATCAGAATCGCGATGGTACGGCTATTCGACACGCCACGGCGAAGCTTCTGGTGCGGGAAGCCAAGAACCGAGTCCTCGTGCTGTTGAGCGACGGAAGACCATTGGACGACCAGTACAAGGACGACTACTCGCTGGAGGATACGAAGGCGGCACTCCGTGAGGCAAGACAACGGGGAGTCGAGACCTTTTGTATCACGATTGATCGGGAAGCTGACAATTATCTACGCCGCATGTATGCCGATGCACGGTACTGCGTCATAGACCGCGTCGAAGCCCTTCCGACGAAGTTGCCTAAAATTTACAGGCAATTGACGGCGTAAGATAAGAACTGTAGAACATGACGAACTCGATCGGAAGGCCGACGATCCCTCCATGGTTGTATAAGCTCTTCACAGGGCATCAGTATCCCTACGTCCGCCGATTAGCCAAGTTCGGACAGACAGTGAAACCCGGCGAAGACCGTCCGGAGCCGACGAAGGAAATGATCGAAGCCAAGTTCTGGGAGGTCTATCCTCGTTGCCGGGTGAAAGTATTGCAGGAAGTCAAAGAAGGGATGATCGTGGTCTTTCACGACCTGGAGGAGTATCCTCCGGGTGGCTTTCAGGAACTCGTCGACAATCCGGATGAGTTTCTGGCAAAAACATTCGGCAAGAAGAAGATCAAGGTTAATTTCTATGATGGAGATAATTTCGTCTGCACGATCAACTTCAAAGTTGCGGGCTGGACGGAGCACGAACATGCGTGACGGCTACGGAGTGAAATGTATGGGGATGTCAGGCTTCACGCCGTACGTTTCACGCTTCACGGGGTGGCAATGATGGTACGACCGAAAGTCACGGTAGTAGGTGCGGGAAACGTCGGAGGGACGACGGCGCAGCGGTTGGCGGAGAAGGATCTCTACGACGTGGTACTGGTCGATATCGCCCAAGGGATTCCGCAGGGCAAGGCACTCGATATTTCACAGGCGGGGCCGGTCTGTGGATACAGCACGCAGGTGCTCGGCACAAACGAGTACGTGGAAACAGCAGGGTCGTCGATCGCCGTGATCACGTCCGGCATTCCGAGAAAGCCGGGCATGAGTCGAGACGAGTTGTTGGCGACGAACGCGAAAATCGTGAAGTCCGTCGTCGGAGAATTAGTCTCTCGATCTCCGGACATTATCCTGATCCTCGTCACCAATCCATTGGATGCCATGGTCCATGTGGCCCGTTCTGTCAGCGGTCTCCCTAAATCGAGAATCATCGGGATGGCTGGAGTATTGGACTCGGCAAGAATGCGGGCGTTCATTGCCGCTGAATTAAAGGTGCCGGCTACGGAGGTTCAAGCAATGGTATTGGGCGGACACGGCGATACGATGGTGCCGCTGCCGCGTTATACAACCGTGAGAGGGAGGCCGGTGTCGGAACTCATGTCGAAGGAGAAACTCGACGCCATCGTCAAACGAACGAGGGACGGTGGAGCCGAAATCGTGAGCCTTTTAAAAACGGGCAGTGCCTTCTATGCTCCGTCCGCCTCGGCAGTGGCGATGGTTGAATCGATCCATAAGGACGAGAAACAGGTGATGCCTTGTGCGGTACTGTGTGAAGGGGAGTACGGACTCAAAAACGTCGTCGTCGGGGTTCCGGTGAAGATCGGACGCGGAGGGGCAGAACAGATTCTGGAGTATGAACTGACCGGCGAGGAACGCGCGGCATTGGAAACGTCGGCCAGCGCGGTACGGGAACTCTGTCGCACCGTTGATCGACTCATGACTTAAGGACAACCTCGATCATCCGTCGCTCGTCATTGCAAATCGCTGATACGATCCCATATCGTTGACGAATGACGGTTGTCAAATGACGAGGGATGCATGCTTGACAATCGAAGAAAAGCTGCAGTACAGACATCGGGTTAGACAGTCAACCGTTCAGAGGAGAGGGAGCAATGAAATTTCTTGAGGATCCGATGCAGACGGTGGGCGCGGGATTTGCGCTGTCCATCGTGTTGATCGTCATATATTTAGGTTTAACCGGAATTGGCGCGGGTGAAGCCGAATGGGCTTCTCTGATCCTTCGCTGGGTGCACTTTCTGGCTGGGATTACATGGATCGGGCTCTTGTATTTCTTCAACCTGATCAATGCGGCTTTCTTAAAAAGTTTGGATGGACCCACCAAGAATATCGTGATTCCAAAACTCATGCCAGCCGCCCTCAATTGGTTCCGGCACGGGGCCACCGTGACCGTGTTGGCCGGCGTGTTGTTGTATGGCCACATGTATCACAAAGGCGGAACAGGAGCGGTGGCCTTGGCGATTGGCGGGCTGCTCGGTATCATCATGATGGGCAACGTCCATGGGATTATCTGGCCGAACCAGAAGAAGATCATTGCCGCAGTGACCGCGGCAGCTCAGGGGACTCCGGCCCCACCTGAGATGGCCCAGTGGGGACGAAGCGCCTTACTGGCCTCGCGTGTGAATTTCATGCTTTCGATTCCCATGTTGTTTTTCATGGGAGCTGGCAGCCATTTAAGATAGAATCTGTACATTTCTTGGCCGGCGGGGGTAACCCTACCGGCCAGGTTTTACATTTTCGACCTTATTTCTCATGCCCTCTATACCCAGCCTCAAGTAGGCCTCTAGTCCTAACTAATTGAGATTCAGGCCCATTTAGCTCCGTCGCCTTGACGGATGAAGAAGTGGAGCCGTATAGTACGATCCCATGTTGAGGACGTAGACCAGTACAAGTATGCCTACGATTGCAGAACCACGCCTTGTCCAACAGACGGAGGGTGCCCCTTGGGAGATCGAGGGGTATCTCAAAATCGGTGGCTATGAAGCCTGGAAACGGTGTGTCAAGGATCTGAAAGCCGCGCAAGTGATTGATGAGCTGAAGAGGTCCGGTCTGCGAGGGCGGGGTGGAGCGGGGTTTCCGACAGGAATCAAATGGGACAAAGTCCTAAACCATCGGGTAAAAGAGCGCTATTTCGTCTGCAACGCCGGCGAACATGAACCAGGAACGTTTAAAGATCGTCATCTGTTGAAAACGTTGCCTCACCAGTTGATCGAAGGTTGTCTCATCGCCTCCCACACGGTGCAGGCGAAGGCCTCCTTCATCTATGTGAATCATGAGTACCATGAAGAGCGGCAAAATCTTAAGAAAGCCTTGGCTCAAGCAAAAGAACGGGGACTGCTCGGTAAAAATGTGTTTGGAAGCGGTTTCGATATAGAACTGGAAGTGTTTGAAGGCCATGGAAGCTACGTAGCCGGCGAAGAGACCGCTATGCTCGAGTCGATGCAGGGCCGTCCGGCGATGCCACGACAGAAACCGCCGTTTTATCCGACTGATTTCGGTCTCTATGGCAAACCGACCTTAGTCAATAACGTTGAGACGCTGTGCAACATTCCGCGGATTCTGCACAAAGGTGCCGGATGGTTCATCGAGACGGGGACGGAAAAGTGTCCCGGCACGATGATGTTCTCGCTAAGTGGAGCGATCAATCGACCCGGTGTGTACGAAATGCCGATGGGTGTGACGATTCGCGATCTGATTGAGCAATGCGGCGGTGGAGTGCCCGACGGTCGCAAGATTAAGGCGGTCTTTCCGGGTGGTCCGGCGTTTTCAATGGTGACGTCGGATCAGCTCGCTCTTCCCATGGATTTCGATTCGTTGAAAAAGGCCGGCACGGGGCTGGGATCGGCCGGTGTCATTGTTGTCGATGATGCCACCTGTATGGTGGCCAAGACTCTACACTTTTCCAATTTTTTCAAGAACGAGAGTTGCGGCCAGTGTCCTCCGTGCCGAATGGGGACCATCAACTTAGCCGCGCTCATGACCAAGATTGAATCGGGACAGGGCACTCAAAAAGACTTGGACAGTCTGCTGCAACTGTGTGGATTCGTCAAAGGGACTGGGTACTGTACGCTCGTGACCGGAGCCGCAGTATTGGTGCAAAGCAGTTTGAAGCTGTTCCGTCACGAATACGAAGATCATATTCGGCTGCAGAGGTGTCCCTATCAGAACGTACAGAACGTACCGGCAGGGATTGTTGCTCATTCTTAGGAGGAGTCATGCCGCGAGTGACTTTTCTTCATTCGGACGGGCGAAGCGGGGAAGTGGAAGAGAATATTTCTCTCCTTGATGCCGCAAAAGAAGTGGGATTCCGATTGAACCACGACTGTGGAGGAAATGCCTCCTGCACGACTTGCCGAGTGGAGGTCCAGATGGGGCACGAGCACCTCTCGGAGATTGATTTCGACGAGCAAGACTTGCTGGATCGAGAAGCATTGACGGAGCCATGGCATCGCCTTGCATGCCAGGCACGTGTTTTGGGGGATGTCGTGGTCCGCGTGCCGGAAGCCAAATGGGGAAATCCAAACAACAACGACAACAGAAGCATGGGGTTGATATTCGAGAGAGAGGTGTTAGACTAACGTTCTAGCCCGTTGGTGCGGGTTGGACTGATCTATAGAGGAGGAAGACAATGGTTACAATCACGCCGGTGGCGGAGCAGAAAATCAAGGAGTTGATGGCCGAGGAAAAAGACGTCGTTGGATTGCGGGTGTATGTCCGCGGCGGCGGGTGCCATGGCTACCAATACGGGATGGCCTTTGAATCAAAAATGGCCGAAGACGACACCGTCATCGAAAAGGGTGATGTGAAGCTCATCATGGATTCTCAGAGCGCGCCGTTGCTTCAAGGTGCAGAAGTCGACTATGTCGACAGCGTGCAGGGCTCCGGCTTTTCGATCAAGAATCCTCAAGCCAAAACCACGTGCGGTTGTGGCAGCTCGTTCAGCGCATAAGCGCTGATACGGAATCGCCGTACGAAAACTGATAAAGGACCTCCACGCCGGGACCGCTCGTACCTGAGCGGTCCTGGATTTTCATTCCACTCCAGAGACACACGATCGAATGTCACAGACGTATGTGACAAGGCGCTATCGATTTTGCGCCGCACACCGGCTGCACACGGATCAGCTCTCACCCGAAGAGAATTGGGCGGCGTTCGGAAAATGTAATAATCCGAATGGTCACGGGCATAATTACGTCGTGCTGGTCACGATCACGAGCGCGGGAACAGAAGAGACTTGCGACCTCAACCGCCTCGATGAGCTGGTCAACGAGAGAATTATCGATCGGTTCGATCATCGTGATCTCAATAGCGATCCGGCGCTTGCGGGACTCACGACCACCGGGGAGAACATCGTCAAATTGATCTGGGACATTTTGGAGCCCCAATTGCCGTCGGGACATCTGCATAAGGTAGGTGTCATCGAGACGAGAGACAACTACTTTGAATATGCGGGCGTCGCTTGAAATGACGAGGGAACGTAGTGAGCAAGCAACAGAAGAGAGAGAAAAAACGAGAACCAGTTGAGGACACCAGCGGGAGTGGGAAGCCGGTGGACCTACCGGTGCTCCAATCGCTGGTTACCAAAATGCTGGTTGCCCTGGGGGAAAGACCGGGTCGCAACGGTTTACTGAAAACGCCCGAGCGTGTGGCCAAAGCACTGGCTTTTATGACGCAGGGCTATCAGCGTGATATCGACCATCTGTTGAACGGCGCACTGTTTCCGATTGAGTACGACGAGATGGTCATCGTCAAAGACATAGATTTCTTTAGTATGTGTGAGCACCACCTGCTCCCGTTCTTTGGCAGAGTCCATGTCGGCTATTTGCCGAACAAGAAAGTCGTCGGCCTCAGTAAGATCCCACGGATCGTCGATACATTTTCGAGGCGGCTACAAGTACAGGAACGGTTGACGGTTCAAATCGCCGAAACTCTGAGCAACAAGTTGAGCGCGCACGGCGTCGGAGTCGTCGTCGAAGCCCGACATCTCTGCATGATGATGCGCGGCGTGGAAAAACAGAACACGGTCGCCGTCACCAGCTCCATGTTGGGAGCATTTCGCAGCCAATCACAGACTCGCCTGGAATTCTTAAAATTGATCCGACACGGCAGCGTCGGCGATCCGGACTGAGTTTCGGACAATCGCTCTCTCTGTTGTCCCGCTTATCTCGTGACATTCGCGACAAAAGAGCGGACGGTTTCATTGAACAGGTCGGGCTGTTCCAGGTTCGAAAGATGGGCGGCTCCCTGAATAATGGCCAAGTGGGCATTGGGAATCCAGTCTGCCATAAGCTTGGCGTCGGAAGGTGGGGTGAGAAGATCCAGTTCACCGACGATAATTTGAGTCGGACAGGTCATCTGTTTTAAGAGTGGGGTCGAATCGGGCCTCTCTGCCATGGCCATTAAGTCTCCCGCGATGCCGCTGACTTGGTTGCCTTCGATCATCGTGCGCACGCGTTGAACCAGCTCCGGTCTCGTTTGGATTGTTGCGGGACTTAGCAGCTTGGGAATCATGATCTCAGCGATCGCCCTTGCCCCCTGTTTATATGCCATCTGAGCCATCTCAAACCGAGTCCGTTTCCCTTCGTCGGTATCTGCCTGGGCTCTCGTGTCGGCCAATATCAGTCCTTTGACATATTCGGCATACTTTCGATACAACGCGAACAGGATGTACCCTCCCATGGAAAGTCCGACGAAGACCGCTTGTCGGATCGACATGTGATCAAGCAGACCATGGATATCATCGGCTGCTTGGTCCAGAGAATAGTGCCAGAGCGGCGCATCGGATTCACCATGCCCCCGCAGGTCGATCGTAATAACTCGAAACCGCGACGACAGCGCTTCCTCCTGCTTTGCCCACATAGTTCGATTGAGTGGAAAGGCATGGAGAAAGATGATGGGAAGGCCTGTCCCCTGATCGTTGAACGCGAGAGTGATGTCGTTAATCTGGGCTTGCACGGTCTGCTCCGTAAATGCGGTGTTCGTACCATTGGCTATCTATTATGGTCAAGAGGCCGTTTGCGATCGTACGGAGCGACGTATACAATTCGCGCTATTCCCAAGGAGTGCGATGAATCGCTCTCGTGATCAGCCCCCCGATCTGTTCACCCCACCCGAAGGCAACCGGGATACGGTTGAGGCACCGCTCGCCGAGCGGATGCGGCCGCGTGAGTTTGCCGATTTTGTCGGACAAGACGAAATTGTTGGCCAGGATTGTCCCTTGCGAAAGGCGATTGAGACCGATCGGCTTTCTTCCAGCATCTTTTGGGGACCACCCGGGTCGGGGAAGACGACACTGGCTCATCTGATTACCCGGCATACGAAGGCCCAGTTTGTGCCGTTTTCGGCCGTGACTAGCGGCGTGCCCGAATTGCGCATGATCATCAAAGCAGCCGAGCAACGCCGAACAATCAATGGGCAGCGGACCATCCTCTTTGTGGATGAAATCCACCGCTTCAACAAGGCGCAGCAAGACGCCTTTCTCCCCCATGTCGAACGTGGCACCATCATTCTGGTCGGGGCCACCACTGAGAATCCTTCCTTCGAGGTCATCAGCCCGCTACTGTCGCGGTCATTGGTTGTGATCCTCAAGCCGCTTACTGAGGAGGCATTGGGTCAGATTCTCGATCGTGCGCTGACCGATGTCGAGCGAGGACTAGGAAAATGGAAGTCGCGATTTTCATCGGAGGCCAGGAGGCAGCTGATCTCGTTCGGCAACGGCGATGCGCGCGCACTGCTCACATCATTGGAATTTGTAGTGACGCAAGCGTCGGCGGGACCTGACGGCACGCGTGTGATCGATGAAGCGACATTGGAAGCCGCGTTGGGCAAGAAGACGCTGCGGTATGACAAAGCGGGTGAAGAGCATTACAACGTCATCTCAGCCTACATTAAAAGCCTTCGCGATTCCGATGCGAACGGGGCGCTCTACTGGCTGGCCCGGATGCTGGATGCCGGCGAAGATCCGAAATTCATCGCCAGACGGATGGTGATCTTCGCGTCCGAGGACATCGGCAATGCCGACCCCTTGGCTCTTGTGGTCGCCATGTCCGTTGCGCAAGCCGTTCAATTCGTGGGGCTGCCTGAGGCACAGATCAATTTGGCTCACGGTACGACATATCTTGCCTCGCGACCCAAAGATAATGCGTCCTATGTAGGTCTGTTGGAAGCCCTGAAAGATGCGAAAACCAATGGTAATCTGGCGGTCCCGCTCCATCTCAGAAATGCCGTGACGTCTTTGATGAAGGACCTAGGCTATGGAGCCGACTATCGCTATGTCCACGACGATCCATCGGCACGAACCGAACAAACCCACCTGCCACCGGCAGTGAAAGATCGACGGTATTACCGCCCTAAGCCGCCGGAATAGGGCCAATTATCCTATTTTACATTCTTGTCTAATCGGTTATACTTAGAACAATGAAGCGAGGGGAAGGAAAACCGTCGGCGGGCGTAGCTGCACTGAGTGAGCGGAGGAAATTTGTTCGAGCCACTTTGGTCGGCTCCGCTTTGGTGTCGCCGAAGAGCGGCGGGCGGGCCTGTACAGCGGTCTTGGATAATGTGAACAAGATCGGGGCCGGGCTTCACACCAAAGATCGGTTCCCTCCGAATGAAAAAGTCACCGTTTCCCTTGCATTTCTCGATTCCGATCGAATCGAACAACAGGAAAAGCTCGATGGGACCGTCGCCTGGGTCAGGCCCTGGGAAAAGAAAGGCTACTTGATCGGGGTTGTCTGGGATGAATTGGTGACGAAAGAGAAGAACCGCTGGCTGTATTACTATCTGGAAGAAACGCTCAAGGCCTCCATCTAACGTTCTTGCCCGCAACGCCGCCACGTGGTCCATCGACAACCAGCGTACCAAGCCATGGAGTAGAGACCCCGTTTAGCCCATGGTTACCAGCTGTTGTTTCACATTCTCTAGTTCTGCCGACAGCGATTCCCAGCGAGAGGTCAGTCGTTCGAGATCGCGCTTCCAGTCCTCCTGTTCTTGATGCAGGAGGTTCCAACGGTCGAACTCGGCGTAGAGTTTCGGATCAGCCAACTCCGCTTCGCGCGTCTTGATCTTAGTCTCAGCCTCGGTAATTTCCGCTTCCGCTCGGGACACCTGCTTTTCCAATCGTGCCTGGGTCTTGGTCAGATCGCGTCGCTCTCCTCCTCGTCCTTTTGGCTGCACCTGTTGTACCATCGCGCGGGTAGGGCCTGAGGAAGTGGATTGCGCGGCTTCTTCGAGTTCTTCGCTCGTTTCCTTGATCGATTCAAACTCCTGAGCCTTCTTCCACAGATAGTACTCATAATCGCCGATGTAGTTTCGCGCCAGTCCCTCTTCGATCTCAACGACCCGGGTGGCGATGCGCGCCAGAAACGTCGGATCATGGGAGATGAAAATGATGGTCCCGGGGAATTCAGCCAATGCATCGGTGAGCACATCCACTGAGGCCGGATCCAAATGGTTGGTCGGCTCGTCGAGAAGCAAGGTATTGGCCGGTTCGACCAGCATGCGGGCCAAGGCCACCCGGTTCCGCTCACCGCCGCTCAAAGCCTTGATCGGTTTTTTCTGATCCTGGCCGGAAAATAAGAACGCGCCTGCGATCCCACGCAGAAAATTCATCTCTGCATGTTTGGTGACTTCTTCGAGCGATTCGAGAATCGAGTGCTCTGGGTTCAAGGTTTCCGCCTGATGTTGTGCAAAGTAGTGCAAACTCACCCCGTGCCCTACGGTTCGGATTCCGGTATCGAGAGGGAGCACACCCGCGAGCATCTTCAAGAGCGTGCTTTTTCCCGCTCCATTTTCACCGACCAGTGCGATACGTTGGCCACGCTCCACGGAAAAATCGAGCGTCTTATAGACGACCTTTTCGCCATAGCGTTTGCTCGCTCCGGACAACTCGAGCACCTGACGGCCGCTGGCAGAAGGAAGGGGAAACCGGAACTTGACTCGTTTTGGATCTCGTTGGATTTCGATTCGTTTGACCTTTTCCAGCTGCTTGAGACGCGATTGCACCTGGCTGGCTTTGTTCGCCTGGTACCGGAAGCGATCGACGAACTTCTGAACGCGGGCGATTTCTTTGGACTGTCGAGCCGCAGAGGCTTGCAACTGCGCATCCCGTTCGGCTTTCAACTTGCGGAAGAGCGAATAGTTGCCTCGGTATTCCTCGATCTTGTGATGCCGCAGTTCCCAGATATGCGTGACCACACGGTCCAGGAAAGCGGTGTCATGGCTGATAATCAGGAGCGTCATACCGGATTGGAGTAGAAACTGTTCGAACCAACGCTGGGTCGGTTTATCCAAATGGTTGGTCGGCTCATCGAGCATCAATACATCGGGGTTCGATAAGAGCAGATGCGCCAGTGCGACCCGCATCCGGTAACCTCCGGACAGTTTCTCGACAAGACGATCAAAATCGACTTCTGTAAACCCCAGCCCCATCAAGATACGCTTTGCTTCGTGCTCAGGGTACTCATCGCGATGCGCGGCATCGAGAACGGTCTTCCCGGTAATCGTTTCGAGTTCCTGCGGGAGGTAGCCGATCCGAAGCCGAGGCCGCTTGCGGATCGAGCCTTTGTCGGGCGACTCTTCGCCAAGGACCATGCGAAAGAGCGTTGTTTTCCCGGCGCCGTTCGGCCCTACCAAGCCGACGCGTGAATTCGGGCGAAGATGCGCGGAGGCCCCAGTGAGCAGCACCTTCGTGGAATATTGCTTGCTGATGGATTCAATTTGGAGCATCGGCACAAACCTTCCGTGTGAAATAAGACGACTGGGTCACCCGAGATGAACTCGAACGAAATGAACGGCTAGCTGGTTGGGAGGCGAGGGAGGTGAAGAATATAGAGCATAGGTAATAAGTAGAGAGCTAACATTCTAGAGTCCTTAAAACCACGAATGTGGTATTTATCCGTCGCCTCAATGACAAGAAACTTTGAAATAGGCGGCGGCACGCGCAAGCAGTGAATCTGAAAAAATACCAACGCGGGTTGAAGACTCTATCCGATCGCGCCAGTTACGATACTACCAAAATTAGCGATCGGCTCAACCAAAGGTTGGTATGGTGGAGCTGGCCGGGATTGAACCGGCGACCTCGTGAATGCCATTCACGCGCGCTCCCAACTGCGCCACAGCCCCACCCTGGGAGATTCAGAAATCAAAATTAATATGGAAAATTGCGACGTTGAAACAACCGTAGCATGCTAACACGCAGCTTAGAGGCAGTCAACCGACCAATCACTGCTCACAGCGTCGTGTGCCGGCAAAGCTTTGAATGCGAAGTATCACAACGATCAACTTGACAAAAGAATTGACCGCACCTACCATGAACTCCCCTTGGCTCTGATCTCCCAATCTGGTCAGAGCCATTTTTTCGTGCCGACGCCGGCTGGGACATATTCAATTATGGGTAATCTCGTCATTATCGGCGCCCAGTGGGGCGATGAAGGCAAGGGCAAGATTGTCGACATCTTAGCCCGAGGAGCCGACATCGTCGTACGCTATCAGGGTGGCTCCAACGCCGGGCATACCGTGATCAACGAGCGGGGAACCTATATTTTCCATCTTATTCCATCGGGAATATTGTACCGGGGAACGACCTGTGTCATCGGCAACGGCGTCGTCGTCGATCCTGGTTCTCTGATCGAAGAGATGGATCTGCTCCAGACCAAGGGCATCACGATCGGCAAGAACTTCGCCGTCAGTCAGCGAGCCCACCTAATCCTGCCGTATCATAAGGCGATCGATCGCGCGTCGGAACAGTCCAAAGGGTCGCGGAAAATCGGCACGACCGGACGAGGGATCGGACCCTCGTATGCCGACAAGATGGCGCGAATCGGAATTCTCATGGGGGATCTGCTGAACGCAACATTGTTCAAGAAAAAGCTCGAAGAGAATCTTGTCGAGATGAATTGGTTCTTGGAACGATTGTATAAAGTCGAGACGTTTCAAGTCGACAAAGTCTTCGATCAATACATGGGCTATGCCGATCGACTCAGGAGCCATATCGTCGACACCACCGTATTATTGAACCGCGCGATAGAGAAGAACAAGACCGTCTTATTTGAAGGGGCTCAAGGCACGAACCTGGACGTGGATTTCGGCACCTATCCCTATGTCACCTCGTCCAGTGCTGCGGCAGGCGGGGCCTGTACTGGCACCGGCGTCGGGCCTACGATGATTGACGCGGTCATGGGCATCGCCAAAGCCTACTCGACAAGAGTCGGCAGTGGACCGTTTCCGACTGAGCTGACCGACGAGGTTGGACGAGGACTCCAGGAACGAGGGCGAGAATTCGGTTCGACCACAGGACGTGCGAGACGATGCGGTTGGTTTGATGCGGTCGTAGTTCGTCATGCGACGCTGGTGAATGGGCTTACTTCTCTGGCTCTGACCAAACTCGATGTCCTCGACGGCTGCAAGGAGTTGAAGCTCTGCATCGGGTACAGACAAGGGGGTACCATCTATAAAAACATGCCGGCTGATTTGGACGTGTTGACCACCTGCAAGCCGGTCTATCAACGGATGAAAGGGTGGACCACTGAAACGACAGGGATCACCAGCTATAAGAGGCTCCCTGCCGAAGCGAAACGCTACTTGGCTCGCATCGAAGAGTTATCGCAGTGCCGAATCGATATGATCTCGACCGGATCCAAACGTGCGGAGACGATCATGCTGCGCAATCCCTTGGACTGCTCTCGCCGGCGCCCCAAGCGCTCCTGAAAATAGTCAATGGTCATCAGTCATGGGTCAATGCTATGATGCGGCAGTCCTCGGCTGGTCTCATCCCAGTCGTTTTACGAATAATGTTCACGATCGATGTCGTTACAGCGTGAGCCGGTAGCTCAGTCGGTAGAGCATCGCCCTTTTAAGGCGAGGGCCCTGGGTTCGAGTCCCAGCCGGCTCACCAATAAATTCAAATCCTTCCGTGCCAGCGACCGCAACCGCCTGGCGTTCATAGGACAAGCCATAGGACATTTTGAAGGCTTTATCGAGCGCCGATACGGCCTCACGAAGCTTTTTATCCCACTCCGGCCCTCCGTGTGAGTAACTGGCCGTCATCCCGGGCATGCGATGGCCAAGAAGTGCTTGTCTCACTTCGTAGTCCACGCCAAGCCCCTGCAATCGGGTCGCAAAGGTGTGTCGGAGGTCGTGAAAGTGGAGATCTTGGATCTTCGCCAGCCCGCAAGCGCGAGCCCAATACTTCTTGAACGCCCGCAGGTCATTCCATCGACGGAACACCCGGCCGTCAGCCAGTGAGGGTAATGGGTCACGAAGTGCCCACAGGGCTGAGGCGTTCAAGGGAATGCGTGGTGGGGTTCCCTTCAGTCGCGTCGCACTAGGCGGCAGCACCAACCACCAGCCGTCGGCTTCTTCTCGGATCCAGGCTCGATCAATGCTGAGAAGCTTGCCCTCTCGCAATCCGGTGTTCAACTCAGCCACGATAATGCGCCACAATTCTTTGAGGACTTCGGGCGTCACACGATCGTTGAGCTGTCGAATGCGTTCCAGCTCCTGAACATCTGCAATGCGGGTACGCCGTTGTGGGTCCGGAAGCTCGACCGCCTTGAGCCGGTTCTTATCGAGCCAATCATAGCGGACGCCAAGGTTGAGCAATCGCATCAGTACCTGCCATTCTCGTCGAATAGTCCCAGCCACCACGCCCGCCGATTGGCGCGCAAGCACGTAGTCGAGACCATCCTTGGGAGTGAGAGCCGACAGCGGTCGATCACCAAAAACCGGTAGGAGATGATTCTCCAGAATCCCCTTTGGGCGAGCATGATCGATCCGTTTCTTGACGGAGAAGCTGTCCCAAAACAACGGCACCAGATCACGCAGAGTCCATCTGTCCTGGCGACTGTTTGGAGTGGCAGGCTGCGCCTGAATCTTTGCAGTCATCGCAATCGCCGCTTCGTCGGCTTGGTCCTTGGTGAGGTTGTACCCAAGTAGAGGGCGATATCGTTGGCCTTTCCACCGGACGTATAGATCGAACGCTGTGCCGGCCTTCGTCTGTCGTGTGATAATCGAGTACTTCATGCCAAGTTCCTACCGGTATAAAGCGTTGCGATGGTAAACACGTTCTGACGGAAAATCTAGGATGCTGGCACTGTTCGCTGCTACGATTTCGCTCTCTGGCTTGACGGTCTGAGTGAATGGGTCTTGCTCTGCACCATCGATGCGCCCCTGTTTCAACCAGGTTTCCAGCTCATCTTGATCGAAAAGGATGACCCGAGAACCAGGTCGGCGGTACCGCGGAATGTCTTTGCGCTGATACAAGCTCGAGCGGGACATCCGGAGGAATTGAGCGGCTTCTGCAAGCGAAAGTGGTTTCACAAGCCCTCGTCCAGGTTTTCGAACCGTGCATACCGCTCAACAAACCTTAGCCGCCTATCTCCGATTGGGCCATTGCGATGCTTACGGATAAGAACTTCTGCAATACCCCTGTCCTCGGTATCACGGACATAAACTTCGTGCCGGTACAAAAACAGCACGACATCAGCATCTTGCTCAATGGCTCCGGAGTCCCGAAGGTCTGAAAGCATGGGACGTTTATCGTCGCGGTTCTCACAGTTTCGTGAGAGCTGAGAGAGCGCGAGCACCGGGATGTCTAACTCCTTCGCCAACAACTTCAGTCTCCGTGAAGCGTCAGCAATGCCTTGCTGGCGGGTTTCAGCGTTCGAAAGCGAGAGGAGTTGAAGGTAATCCAGGATCAGTAGATCAAGACCTTTGGTCGCTTTGAGTTGTCTGGCTTTGGCAACCACCTGTTCAACCGTGAGGACCGAGGAGTCATCCACCCAGAACGGAAGCTGTTCGAACTGCTGGGCGGTGTTCGCGAATAGCCGCCAGCCTTCTGAACTTAATGACCCTGTCTTGAGCGCATGAACATCGATCGGCGCACCCATCCCGTGCAGGCGAAGACCAACCTGCAACCGAGACATCTCCAAGGACAGCATGCCGACACGGAAACCCGCCTGAGCCGCCGCCAGGGCCGAGCCCAGCACGAAACTCGTTTTGCCCATGCTGGTGCGGCCGGCTGTAATCACGAGATCAGACCGCTGGTATCCGCCGAGCACCGAATCGATCTCGGCATATCCTGATGGAATGCCAATAGGCCGATCTTTTTGTTTGCTGACACGGTCCACGTAGTCTGCCGTTTCGTTGGCGATCTCAGCGAGGGAACACCACGAACGATTCGAAGAACCGGCCTGGAAGAGCGCTCGTTCTGCTTCTCGCAGAAGAGGTTCGAGCGCGTCCTTGCTGTGGGCTCGTTGATCGATCTCATAGGCGAGCGCGATCAACCGTCTGCGGGTGGCATGATCACGGACAATCCGGCAGTGATGCGGGACATTGGAGGCCGAGGCGGTGACG
>JACZCY010001265.1_pt1 | contig 40393 bp, 34 predicted proteins | sample 8641821 | NCBI WGS metagenome assembly JACZCY01 (sample SAMN15324609, study PRJNA640507) | soil metagenome | isolation source: intercropping sugarcane | place: China: Luxin town, Laibin City, Guangxi Province | collected 2019-07-25 | depth 10cm m | reverse complement strand
TCGCAGATCTTCGAAAATACGAATCCCAACTACAAGAGCTATGCCGATTTGCGGCACGACGGCCGACTTGGAACCATGCCGTTGAAGAGCTACGTCGGTTTCTTTGTCAATATGATGGAGCAGAAGGGCAACACCTTCCAGAATCTTGCGGATGGCTTCGGAACGAAAGGCAATCTGATCCAGAACAGTCGCGGAACTATTTTCAACATCGGGGGCCGGTTCCGTGAGGAACTGGAATTTTACCCGAATTGGATCTTGGCGGTCGGGCTCGGTTTTGAACAATCCCGTCTCAGCGTGCAAGCAACGAACTATGATCAGAACGGGACATTCGCCTCACGGGTCAGTGCCAATCGAACCTTCTCCAATTGGGCGCCGGAGGGGTCGATCACCTGGAAACCATCGGTAGACCGTCGCCATTGGATCAGAGCTTCGACGGGGTATGGCATTCCGCAGTTCGCCAATCTTTTGCGAGATCCTGTCACGGGACAACCCGGGACCAACCTCAGTCTAAAACCACAAAAGAATCTCAACCTGGAAATCGGCACGGAGATGAGGCTGCATCCGACGTTGCTCGTCCAAGTCGTCGGGTTCTATACCTTCTTTAAAGATGAAATTATCACGCAGGTGATTTCAGGGAATAATACTGCGTCTGTCAATGCGGACTCCTCCCGATACCGCGGTGTCGAAGTATTCGCCGATTGGCGGCCGATGTCAGGCCTTCGAATGTCCGGTGCCTACACCCACATCCATTCGGAGTACATCAACTTTTCCGACCGGACTGCGGCCGGATTCATTGTCCGTGATGGGAAACACGTGCCCAACGTGCCGACCGATATCTTGAACGGCAAGGTCGAGTACTATCATGAGCCGATGGGACTGGGAGCTTGGGTCGAAGGGAATTATTTCAATAGCTACTTCTTGAACAACAGCAATACGTTCGGATTTCCCTCTTACGTAATTGGGAACGTCAATGTGTACAAGAATATCGAGGTTTCAAAATCCTCATGGTTCCGATTTGCCAAACTCTTTATCCAAGTAGACAACATCGCAGATACGAAATATGCCGCCTCTGCACAAGTGATCACCGGTGAAACGCACGCCCAAGCCGCAGGCCAACAGATCTTCTATGCAGGCTATGGGCGGGCTATCTATGGAGGTGTGACATTAGGACTTTTTTAGCACGATACCGTGAGCGATCGGTCCGAGTGTGGTGGCCTCCTCTCTCGGACCGGCGCGGGGCGCAGGTGCCTCTCCATTGGCCTCCGCCCCGCAATTTTTTCCTGCTGGTGACGTCGAGGTTGTTTGGCGGTATGTGACCGTCTTGTATGAAGTGGGGCGTAGCATTGGTGGAAGCGAAGACATGTTACTGCCAGCCAAGGATCTGATAACCGTGCGCGATTAGGCAACGAGCCAGCGCCTGTCGATAGGCTTCCTGTGAAGGCCAGGTCGGGTGAGAATTGCCGACCGTTCCGAGCACGACACCGCTGTCCGTGACTCCCAGCGGCGGTAGCCAGCGGGGCTGGATACTCATCGGCGCCGCTTCACGGACCTCGGCACGGCAGGCGTCGAGGTCGCCTGAGGCGGTAGGATCGCTGACCCCTAGTTGACGATCAATGCGTTCCAGGATCGGCTGTGGTTGGTGGTGGACTGAGGCGCAGGCCGCAATCAAAGAGAGCCACATGAGCGCTATGAATCGAAGCGGCATCCACATGGTTCCTGAGTTTATTCTATCCCTCCACTTGACTGGTCACAATGGCGGCGCCTGGCTACAGGCGGCAAGCGCAATCAAGGTGAAGGCGGAGGGAGGGTCTCGATTGCATACATTCATCGTCGACGGCAGTCTGCGCCGAAATCTCAACCACTGGAGCACATGCAGCTCTTCGGCAACCTACCGTAATTGTCGCGCCAAATAGCTTCGCCAGCCTCCGTAGGCGGTGATTTCTCGATGCCCTTCGATGAGCGCCGGCTCGCCCAACACACCCAGGACGACGTTTCCGTCGTCCAGCCGAACCTTTCCGATGCACAGACCGGGCGGCTCGTTCAGCAAGATCTCCACCAGTCCGGAGGCGGGGACCGACCAGACTTCGACCGCGACCTTGGTGCCGGTTCCATCGGTGACACGCAGCATTGCGGGATGCTCATCGTTGATCGTCCAGAGGCGATATGTCGGCTCAGTCTCCGCCTCCCTGACGAACGTTGCCTTAGCCGCCACCATGTTGTGGTTGAGCTCGAGACCCCGCATCAGTGTGCCGTTTACCGCGAGCAGCACGTCACTCTGGTTCATGGGAGTTCCCCGCGTAGGTCCGCCGAAGCGATGCGATGAGACGATCGGCCGTCGTGACCCAGCCGACGATGCCTTCCTGCGATTGGATCATGCGGACCGTCGCTTGCTTAAAATCCGGAAAATAACTTTCGGTCCCATCCTCGATCAGCAAGCATTCGTATCCGCGGTCGTTGGCTTCTCTCATGCTGGTTTGGACACAGACCTCGGTGGTGACTCCCGTAAATATCAGGTGGGTAATGCCGAACTCCCTCAGGCGCTCCTGTAAATTGGTGGCGTAAAATGCGCCTTTGCCCGGCTTGTCGATCACGAGTTCGCCGGCTTCAGGACGCAGTTCAGGGACGATCTCCCAACCCGGTTCGCCCCGCACCAGAATGCGCCCCATCGGACCGGTGTCGCCGATGCGGAGCGCGGAATTCCCCCGCCGTTTCTTGGCCGGCGGGCAATCCGAAAGATCGGGACGATGACCCTCCCTTGTGTGAATCACCGGCAACCGCAATTCGCGAAACGTCTTGAGCAGACCGGCGACCGTCGGCACGATCTTTTGCAGATGCTCGACCTTGTTCCCGAGCGCCGCGCCGAATCCGCCCGGCTCAACGAAGTCGCGCTGCATATCGATGATCACCAACGCCACTCGATTGACCGACTCTTTCGCAGGCAAAGGATAGGGATAAGGAGAGGCTTGGACGGTACTCATGTCGCCTGTCCCGTCATGTGTCGCCCGATGATGGCCAGATCGGCGCCGGACGACGCGGTTTCATAGACAAGTCGACCGTTGAACATCACCACCGTGCGATCGGAGAGCTCCAGGATCTCGTCGAGATCTTCGCTGACCAAAAGCACTGCCGTCCCGCGATTACGCGCGGCGACAATCTGCAGGCGAATTTCCTCCATGGCCAAAAAGTCCAGCCCGAAACAGGGGTTGGCGATGATCAGAATCTCCACATCCGCCGACAGCTCACGCGCCAAGACCGCGCGCTGCACGTTGCCTCCCGAGAGCGATTGGATCGGGATCTCGGGATAAGGCGGGTTGATGTTGTAGCGTTCAATCAGTCCGCGCGCGCTCCGGCACAGCGCCGGTCGACTCATGAGCCAGCCGCCCACTGCGTGAGGCGCGACATCGAAATTGCGAAACGCCAGGTTTTCCGCCACCGTCATATGTCCCACGCACGTGTTCTGAAGCGGCTCTTCGGGAAGACAGAACATCTTGTGCCGCATGATCTTCCCGCGAGTCGGCTGAAAAGGCTGATCATGCACACGAATCGTGCCCGCAGTGGCTTGTCGCTGACCCGCCAAGACCTCGACCAGTTCGTGCTGTCCGTTGCCCGATACTCCCGCCACGCCGACGATCTCACCTTCATGGATGGTGAGATGCACACCCCGCACGACTTCCACACCGATATCGTTCTTGACGCGGATATCTTGCAGGACCAGTTTGGGAACCTTGCTCAGCCGCTCGTTCCGTTGTTTCGGTTTCGCCGTTACTTCTGATCCCACCATCATTTCCGCCATCTGCGTGATCTTCAGCTCCGAGACTTTTCCGGAACCCACGAATTGCCCCTTGCGCAGGACGGTGACATCGTCCGCGAAGGCGGCCACCTCGCGAAGCTTGTGGGTAATGATCAGGACGCTCAATTGTCGGGCCAGAGTCATGGCTCGAAGGTATCCCAACATTTCATCCGCTTCTTGCGGGGTCAAAACGGAAGTCGGTTCATCCAGAATGAGGATTCGGTTCTGCAGCGCGAGTTGTTTGAGAATTTCCACTTTCTGTTTTTCGCCGGCGGCGAGCGAGCCGACATGAGCGGTGAGCGACACCTTGAACGGCATCTTTTCCATGAACTGCGTCAATTGATGTTCTTCCTTTTGCCAATTGATGACAGGGTCCAACTGAGCCTTGGAGATCACCAGATTCTCAAGGACGGTCATATTGGGGATGAGGGTGAACTGCTGATAAACCATCCCGATGCCGAAGACCTGTGCGTCGCGCGGACTACGGATCGTGACGTGCCGCTGATCCAACAGGATGTTTCCCTCATCAGGGTGGTAATATCCCATGATGCATTTGACGAGGGTGCTCTTGCCCGCGCCGTTTTCACCGAGCAGTGCATGGAACTGTCCGGACCGTAATCGAAAATTCACGTCCTTCAGGGCCGTGAACGGCCCGAAGCGTTTGGTAATTCCCAACGCTTGCAAATCCGGAGGAGCTCCGTCGTTCATGAAAGCGCCTCTAGCAAAGCATCCGATTTCGCTACGGCGCCGAACACACCGCCCTGCATTTTGACCATCTTGATCGCAGCCTGGTGGTTGCCGGAATCCGTCGCGCCGCAACAGTCTTCCAGCAAGAGACATTCAAAGCCCCGGTCGTTGGCTTCGCGCATGGTGGTGTGCACACAGACGTCGGTGGTGATTCCCGCCAGGACAATGTTGGAGATCCCGCGAAGGCGCAGCAGCATGTCCAAATCGGTCGCCCAAAACGAACCTTTGCCGGGCTTGTCGATGATCGGTTCTCCTTCCTTCGGAGCCAGTTCCGGGATGATCTCCCAGCCCGGTTCGCCCCGCACCAGAATCTTGCCGCAGGGGCCGGGATCACCGATGCCCGCTCCGATTCTCCGGCTGCGCCACCGTTTGTTTTCCGGTAGATCCGCCAGGTCCGGTCGATGGCCTTCTCTGGTGTGGAAGACATGCATGCCGATGGTTCGGGCTTTCGACAGCACTTTAAGGATATGAGCGATCGGGGCACGGGTGAGCGAGATGTCATAACCCATCTTGTCGACATAGCCGCCCTTGCCGCAAAAATCCGTCTGCATGTCGATGATGAGAAAAACCGTATTGTCCGGCCGAAGATCGCCGTTATAGGGATAAGGATAGGGATCTGATGCGACGTATTTTCTATCCATAGGTCACCTCTTATTAAGCAGGTCCATTGGGTACGTCATTCGTTATCTAGCGAGTTACGGTCAGCTCATGCGGCACCCCTACCAACGTACGCCGAGGCGAGCAGGTGATGATCATCACCGCCAAGGTCATGATGTAGGGAATCGCGTTGAAGAGATAATACCCGCCTGTAATCCCCACGGATTGCAAGGATGGCCCCAACGCCGCCGCTCCGCCCCACAGGAGTGAAACCCACAGGCACCACAAGGGATTCCAGCGGGCAAAGATCACCAATGCCACCGCCATCAGTCCCTGCCCGCTCGACAGGCCTTCGCTCCAATTGAATGGGTAGTAGAGCGAGAGATACGACCCGCCGATTCCGGCCAAGAATCCTCCTTGGGCGGTACTCAGAATCCGTATGCGATCGACCGGCAATCCAAGTGCGCGCGCCGCATCCGCGCTTTCGCCGACCACCCGGACTTTTAATCCCCACGCCGTGTTCTTCAACATCCATCTGAGTACGACCGCCACGACGATCCCGACCAAAAACAACGCATTGATCTGTAGAGCCGCCTTGAGTTGCGGAATATCACTCCAGCCACCCAGATCGATGGAAGGTAATCGAGGAGCAGACGGTTGGATATAAGGCTTTCCAAGAAAGAAGGCCAGCCCTGTGCCGAACAACATCATCGCGATTCCGACCGCAATATCGTTGACCCGTTGAAAGCTGCAGAGCCAACTGTGCAGAGCGCCCAGCATCATGCCGGCCAGTCCGGCGCACAAGACTCCCAGCCAAGGGGATCCGCTGTGCAGCGAGACGGCATAGCCCGTCATCGCACCCATCACCAGCGTACCTTCGAGGCCCAAGTTGATGCGGCCGCTTTTTTCCGTCAGGCATTCGCCCAGCGACACAAAAAGAAACGGCGTGCCGATTCGAATCGCACCTCCGAGGACGGCAATCACGACACCCCACCAGCCGACTTCCATCAGGATGCTCCCTGTTTCTGCCACTTCGCAAAACGGCCGTAGAGGGTTTCACTAAAGAGGATGACGAGGAAAATGATCCCTTGCATCACGAGTACGGTGGCATCGGGCAGCTCATGGGCTCGCTGCAGTAGTCCGCTGCTTGCGCGGATGCCCCCCAGCAATACCGCAACGGGAATGATGGCCAATGGATTATTGCGCGCCACAAAGGCCACGAGAATGCCGGCATATCCATAATTGGCATTGAGGGTGTCGTTGGCCCTTCCATGGATGGCCGCTACTTCCACCATGCCGGCCAGTCCGCCCGCCGCTCCCGCTACGAAACAGATGATCAATATCAGCCGTCCCACCGGCAGTCCCGCGATTTGAGCAGCACGAACATTGCCTCCAGCGATCTGGGATGCAAAGCCGAACACGGTGTGATGCATGAGAAACCATGCAATGACACAAGCCACGATGCCGAAGGCTAATCCCCAGTGGAGATCGGTGCCGGGAATGAGGCCGATCATGTTGGCTTCGCCGATATGATGTGTCGACGGATGGTTGAGGCTTTCGGAATCGCGGAAGGTGCTGGTGACGAGGTGGTTCAACAACGCAATGGCGATATAGTTCAGCAGCAGACTGCTGATGGTTTCGTTGACGGCGCGATAGTACCGCAATGCTCCCCCTATGGCGAGCCAGATTCCACCGGCCACCATGCCGACGAGCGCCATGGTGGTCAGAACGACCATGGGAGGAGCCGTCGGTATGGTGAGAGCCGCGATTGCCGCGAAGAGGCCACCCATGACGACGGCGCCTTCGCCGCCGATGATAATCAAGCCGAGATATGCCGGCAGGGCGGTGCAGAGGGCTGTCAGCATCAACGGCGCGGCACGGATCAGCGTGTTTTGCCAGGAAAACGACGTGCCGAAGGCGGCGCGATACATAGTCTGATAGACCTCGAGCGGATCTGCTCCAGCCGAAGCCACGAAGACTCCGAACAACACCATCGAGACCATCAGAGATCCGACGATGATGAGGAACGGTTCCAGCGCTTTGTTCAGGGTTTGCGGCACGGCTATGCTCACGACCTCGTTGAACCGATGACTCCCTCTACCAGCCAATCCATGCTTTCCAGCCAGAGATCAGTTTGAGCATGTTCCTTTCCCGCCGCGATGACGACGCGACCGGTATTGTCCTTGATCGGGCCCTTGTACACGACCATCCCTCCGCTCATGAATCTGTCTTTGGCTGCGTCCGCTTGTTTGCGAACGGCTTCCGTCACGACCTGGTTATAATCGGATACCCGCACGATCCCTTCCTTCAAACCGCCACGTATGAGATGGGGGACAGTCTGCCCTTTTCGAATCATCTCGGCGTAGTCCATGTAGACCTTGGCCCAATTCCATTCGGCTCCCGTGAGATAGCCTTTCGGGGCGAGTTTGGATTGGTTGCAGTGATACCCGGTACAGTAGATGCCTCGTTTTTCGCAGGTCGTCATGACGACTTTGGGACTGTCGACATGGCAGGTGACCACGTCGATCCCTTGGTCGACTAAGCTGTTCGTGGCCTCCGCTTCACGAACCGGGAGCGACCAATCGCCGGTGAAGATCACATGGACCGTCGTGTTCGGCTTGATGCTGCGGGCGCCGAGTGTATAGTTGTTGATGTTACGGAGCACTTGGGAGATCGGTTTGGCGGCCACGAATCCAAGCTTCCCGCTCTTGCTCATCCCGCCCGCCACGATACCGGCGATATATTGAGACTCATCGATATAGCCGAAGTAACTTCCGACGTTTTTAGGATGTTTGCCGTCCTGATAGAGTCCCCCACAGTGTAAGAACTGAATCGTAGGATAGTGGGGCGCGACTTTAAGAATGTGGGGATCGAAATAACCGAACGATGTGGGAAAGAGCACTTGGGCACCGTCCAGCTTGACCATGCTTTCCATGGTTTTTTGGACCTCGATGGTCTCCGGCACCTTTTCTTCGTCGAATGCTTTCACCCAGTCGAGCTTGGCCACCGCCGCTTTTCCTTCAAAATGTGCCTGATTGTACCCGTAGTCGTCTCGTGGACCCACAAAGATAAAGCCCATCTTCACCTTGTCCGATGCGCCCCATGCCTGGCCGACCCACTCCACGCTCCCTAACATTCCCAGGGCGCCGGCAACTGCGGTCCTCTTCAGTACTTGGCGTCTCGTCAGTTTTTGTGATTCGGACATATGTTCTCCCTCAGAGGGTGAGATGCGTATGGCGACATACATTACGTCACAATGAACGTTCCCGTTTCGCCGGCCAGAGCGCGACCGATATTCTCGGGGTTGGTGATTAATGCAGTCCGCCCACCTCCTTCTATGAATTCGATCACCGCCTGAATTTTCGGTCCCATGCTCCCCTTGTCGAATTGATTGTCTGCATAGTGCTTCTTGGCTTCTGCGACCGTCATACGATCCAGCCATTGCCGAGTGGGTTTGTTGAAATTGATCGCCACTTTTTCGACGCCGGTGGACACCATCAATAAATCTGCGCCGATGCCACGTGCCAACAGGCTCGACGCCAAATCCTTGTCGATGACGGCTTCGACGCCGTTCAGGTTCCCTTGTTCATCCTCCATGACCGGGATGCCTCCACCTCCACAAGCAATGACCACGAATCCCGCTTGAGCCAAGGACTTGATCGCGGCAAGTTCCACGATGGCCTTCGGAAGCGGGGATGGGACCACCCGCCTCCATCCTCGACCGGCGTCTTCCTTGACGATCCAGCCCTGCTGCCGCGCAAGCCGTCGCGCCGTCTCTTCGTCCATGTGCGATCCGATCGGTTTAGAAGGGTCGGCAAGTGCCGGATCATTTCGATCCACCAAAGTCTGCGTGACGATAGCCACCGCCTTCCGGCCGATCTTCTGCTTGCGGAATTCGTTATACAGGGCTTTCAAAAACATGTATCCGATACCCCCCTGCAGGTCCGCATCGGCGTAGTCCATCGGCACGGGCGGAACTTCTTCCAGAGCCAGCTCGGAACGGCGCATAATGAACCCAACTTGTGGACCGGTCCCATGGGTGATCACGACGTTCCATCCGGCCGCGATCATCTCCGCGATGTGATGTGTCGTAATGGCCGCCTCTCGACTTTGATCGGGAATCGATTCGTGAGCTTTGTCGCGGATCAACGCGTTTCCTCCGACAGCGACGACGGCAAGTTTGCTCGCGGGGCTCATCGGCTCTATCCTCCCGTTCACTGGTTGCCGCCTATTGCGTGCGCAAGTGCGGACACTGCCTGCGTAAAACAGGCCAGGGGGGCGCGCGTAATGCCGGCGCCGATCTGGCCGATTCCGGCTTCCCGATGGGCAATGCCCGTATTGATGATCGGTTGAATAGCGGTATCGACGACCTTCCGGATATCAATGCCGGCCGGTGAGCCTGCAAAGTTCAGCGCCGGCAAGGTGAAGGCATTGTTGCGGCCGACGGTGATATGAGTCATGGCCATGGTATTGTCGATCGCGTCCTGCGGTGTGCCGCCGACGAACTTGACGATGGCCGGAGAAGCGGCCATGGCGAAACCGCCGACACCGGCGGTTTCAGTGATAGCACTATCTCCCAAATCAGGCGCCGCATCAGTCGTGGCATAGCCGGGGAAGAACAGACCGTCAATGATCGGGGCTGAGGCCGTAAACCACCGATTGCCGGTGCCGCTGACACGAATACCGAACTCGACTCCGTTACGGGCCATGGTTGTGACCATGCTGCTACCTGGAAAGCCATGAGCTGCGTCGAGCATCGCTTTGCAAGCCGCCATGGACAGATTCAAGAAGAAGTGATCGTTGCCGGCGATGAACTCGACGACCGCCGCGATGTCGGCAGCGGGGATGCGTGTCTTCAACAATGCTGAAATGAGGCGTTTCAGGAACAACGTGGAGGCGGCGGCATTACGATTATGCACTTCGTCGCCCATGTGGAGGGCCTGCGCCATCATGGGCTTGAGGTCTACCCCGCCTAGGAGCTCGACGCCGGCTCGCAGCGCGGGTGCGAGTACCTCTCCCATCCATTTGAGACGTGTAATCACGTCCGGACCATTGGCGCCGAACCTGAGCGCCTTGCCGAGGCCCTCGTTAAAGTTGCTGAACGCCTGATTTCCGTTGGTCGTATTGGTCACCGTCCAGACCGGCATGGATGGGCTGATGATTCCGGCCATCGGTCCGACGGCGTTGTGATGGTGGCAAGGCTCGAAAGGAATTTCGCCGCTGGACGCGAGAGCTTCTGCCTTGGTGATATCCTTTGCCCATCCTTCATAGAGAATGGCGCCGACGATGGCTCCCTTCATGGGGCCGCACATATCCTTCCACGTAATGGGGGGGCCGCTGTGCAAGATCATCCGCTCCGCCATGTTGGGCAGCACATGGCCGGCGGTACCCACGCTTCTCAACACCGGCTGGGCCGATAGGTAGGCATCGAACGCTGTCCGATTGGCCGTTTCAACAGAGAGCAGGTTGACCAACCGGGCCAAAGCACGACCGACTTCTTGTTCTCCTTGAGCGGGCGGGGCCCATTCAATCTGGAGCACAGAGCCGCCCGCCCTTGAGATTGAATCGGCAAAGGAAGACAGGCCGACATTCAAGACTTGGAGTTTCTCCTGAAACAGGGTCTGTATCACAATCGTTCTCCGACGACGTCAGCCTCCAGGACCACAGAAGCAGCCATGCGCACTGCCTGAGCGTTGCTCTCGGCAAGGATGACGTCGGCCTCTCGCAAGGCTGCTTCCTGCTGAGCGAGATTCTGCGGGTCTCCGGCAGCACCGCACACGAATCCTACGATCACCAGATCCCTCCCGGCCTTACCCGCCAAATCGCGCGCCTTTTGAACGACCGGTACGATTTCACCGGCGGGATCTGCATGAGACCCATACCCGAGGACCACATCCAGCAGGATGACCCCCGTTTCAGGATCGGCGGCCTCTTTGATGAGGCGTTCATTCCTTAATCGGTGATCGATCATCGGATGCGGACGTCCACGGGTGAACAGATCGTCACCCAGATCGATGACGGTGTGCGCCCGACTCGTCCAGACATTGCTTAACCGGTCTCCGGGTTCCATCGGCGTATTGGAAGAGATTTGTCCTAACTCCTTCTTCAGCAAGAATGTCGCTTCGTAACAAAAGGTCCCCCCGCTGTACAGGCCACGAATGTATTGCTGTCCGGGAGACAGTCTGGACGGAATGGACATGGGAGGGTATTTCGGTTTGGCGTCGTCGGGATTCCGGCCTTCAGCGAGAGCAACAGCCGCCGCTGCGGCATCTTCCAGAGTTGTGGCGACGAACACATTCTCGCGCCTGACGCGCGCAGGATCGGCGCCGATAAAATTCACCACGACCGGCTTCCCGGCGCATGCCGCTGCTTCCAGCACACGTCCGGCCACTTCCGGAGATGGAGGCTTCGAAATCAGTACAATGACCGAAGTGGAGGAGTCGCTGGCGAGGGCCTTCAGCCCCTGAAGCATGGAAAGACCGCCGACATCGCGGTGCAGATCGCGTCCGCCCGTTCCGATTGCCTGGGAGATGCCGCCGCCCCATCGGTCGACCAGACAGGTAACCTGTTGGAGGCCCGTGCCGGACGCCCCGACGACGCCGATAACTCCGCGACGCACCACATTAGCGAACGCAAGTGGGATGCCGTTGATAATGGCGGTTCCGCAGTCCGGGCCCATGACAATGAGATCGCGCTCCTGGGCAAATCGTTTGAGCGCGATCTCGTCCTTGAGTTCGACGTTGTCGCTAAAGAGCATGACATTGAGGCCGAGACGCAACGCCTTGAAGGCCTCCGCCGCAGCGTATTCGCCCGGCGTGGAGATCAAGGCGAGGTTTGCGCCGACGAGCCTCTCAAGTCCCATCTCGATGCTGTGTGGAGAAATGAGGCGTGATTTTTCACTGCCGGTCGACGAAAGGGAAGGTTGTTTCAGCGCGGCTTCTGCCTCGGCGAGTGCCGATTCCAAGGCATCGGCTTCTCCTTGAAGGACGATCAGGAGATCGTTGGCGGAGGCTTGAACCGGTTCCGCCAACAGACCTGCTTCTGTCAGAAGGGCTAGATTGTTGGCAGTGGCCATGACGGCCGAGGCTTGTTCCATGCCGCGCAGCTTGGCGATCCCGGAGGAAAGCTGCATCAGCGAGACGGAATCGCGGTAGAAATTTCGGAGGACTTTGGTCGCCGTGGCCATAGGGTGGTCCTTCCACAAGTCTACCGGGCCCGAATTGAACACAATATTGTATACAATGTCAAGGGCAAAGCTGAGAAGCGGGGCTTTGCCACGCGAGGCAACCCAACAGCAATCCCAATACACCATCGGTACCGGACGTATGACCGACTTGCAGAGCGGCTCGTGTGGCTGTCCTCACGCTGCTCGTGTTGCTCGCCCGTTTCAGCTGCTGCGCTAACTTCGCGATCGGCTCAGAGACATGACCCTTGGCCGAGGATCGGAGGTAAGTGCAACTGATGTCGTTTGTGCTTAGCGTTGTTTCCGATAGGACACGATCTAAGGCGGTCAGGAATTGTGTTCGAGACGAGCTGTTACCCGCTGTCGACCACAATCCGGCCAAATAACCCACGAGAAAATCATCGCCTGATGGGGTTAAGCCGGGACCCAGCCCGATCAATGGCCTGATGGAAGCCTTGACATCTTCCAACTGAAAATCTCTCGTCGCTTGCAGGAGAGCGGGAACTGTGTGAGCCGACGATCGCAGAAGGCACTCCGAGGCGGCCGAATTGCCGAATTGCCGCTTCGAAGGAGTAAAAACATCCATAATCTTCCATGGGTCGGTCCTAGGGCGAGAAGTTTTTAATTCCGACCAAGCAACTGTCCATGAATGGGCTTGGGCGGGCTGACGGAGATCGATGTGCAATCCTTTGAGGTCGAAGTCCCAAGGACGGGCGGTTCGCAAGTCAATGGAAAAATCGGTTCCGCCGATGCGGAGGATGCCTCCCCGGCAGGCGACCGATTGACCGACTCGGAGGAGATCCAGGAAGGTAGGTTGAGATGCGGTATTCAAACGGATGCCGTGCGGGACGTTGTCTTTCTCGGAGGGAAGGATGGTCAGCAGCGCGTGAGACTCAAGCCTCACGTTGCAGGCCTGATGAAACACACTATGTACGGTCCCGCTGAAATGATGGGTCGGCACCAGAGCGCCGACCGAAAGGGCCTGGAAATGCATGATGGGCACTCCATCGCCCGGTGAGATAGGAAACGCTCTAAGCTTTCAATGAGTACGCTTTGGCCAGCGCGTCTTTAATCGCTGTATGAACGTTGTTCTTTCCTTCCTCGATGTTTCGTTGCATCGCGGTCCGTGCTCCTGAAACATCTCCGGCGGTCAAACACTTCAGGATTTTGAGATGCTGCCGGCATGTGCTTTCCGCTCGATCCGACTTGTCGAAATCGATCATTCGAAAAAGCATCAACCGTTCATTGATGGCGCGGAGGTGCTGCAGTAAAGGGTTGTTTCCTAAGGCCTGGGCGAGTGTCTCGTGAAACAAGGTGTCCAGCCTGGCGAGTTCTTCGGCCTTCTTGGCAGGTCCGTTCAACAGCCCGATCCATGTACTCTTAAGTTTATTGATGGCCTCCTTGTCGTTCTGGCGGAGAGGACCGTTTGTCGCCAAGCGTTCGACGGTATAGAGCTCCAACGCCAAGCGAAGATCGTATAGCTCCTCGATCTCACCGAGGTTGTACTGTCTGACGACATAGGCTCGATTCGGCAATTTCCTCACGAACCCATCGGATGCCAACATGCGAAGCGCTTCCCGGACCGGGCTTCGACTCACCCCGAACTCCTTGCATAGTTCGGCCTCAGTCAATCGATGTTCGGGCGGGTAGTGCCAATGAATGATCTGGTCTTTGAGTGCGGCCACGATCGACAAACTAAGATTGGAGCGTTCTCGTTCTCTTATCCGGCTATTGAGATTTGCCATGTTTTCGGTATCCAAGCGATCGAGTGCGACTTCTCCATTTTAGGGCTCTCTGGGCCTAGAGGAAAACGGATCGAATTGTATACAATATAGCGTACCAAGTCCAATCCGCTTTGGATGTTCTAAGCTCGAGAGGATTGCTTTGTGTCACGCAAGGACAGCGCCTCACGGGCGGCGAGTGACCCGTTGTAAGTTAGGGGGAAGCGTAAGAGGCGGCGAACATGCAAGAGATCGGCTGGCAGTCCATGGTTATATGATGACGCAGCGCGCTCCTTAAGTTTTCTTTAGATAAGCTCTGGCCAGTGCATCCTTGATCGCCGTGCGGATGTTGTGACGTCCTTCTTCGATATTCCCTTGCATGGCGGCGCGTGCGCCCAACGCATCCTTGGCCTTGATCCGCTTCACAATCTCCAGATGTTGACGGCATGTGCGTTCGGCTCGCTCCTGGTTTTCAAAATCCAGCATTCGAAACAAGGTCAATCGCTCATTGATGGTTCGAAGGTGCCGTAGGAGCGATTTGTTTCCTACGGCTCGGGCCAGTGTATCGTGAAAAAGCGTGTCCAGTATGGCGAACTCCTCGGGCTTTTTGGACGATTCCCCCAAGAGTTCGGTCCAGGTGTGTTTGAGGTCATCGAGCTCGGCAGCAAGCTGCACCGGCTGCCCCTTGGTCGCTAGACGCTCGACGGTGTAGAGTTCCAACGCCAAGCGCACCTCGTACAGCTCCTCGATTTCTTCGATGCTATATTGCTTGACCACGTAGCCACGATTCGGCAGTCTTTTGACGAAGCCGTCGGACACCAGTACCCGGAGTGCCTCCCGAACTGGACTCCGACTCACGTCGAACGTCTTGCACAATTCGTCTTCGGTCAACCGATGCTCCGGCGGGTAGTGCCAGTGAATAATGCGTTCTTTCAGTGCGGTCACGATGGACGAGCTCAAATTCGAGGAGCGGTTCTTTTGCCTTCGATCCTTCTGACCGGTCGTCTTTGCCATGTGCGCTCCTCAATCAGGCGGTGTCTCCCCTTTTGTTGTCCGGGCAATTGCGACGTCGACTCCTGGTGGCCTCCAATGATGGCGCTCACCAGTAGTAGGGCCAAGTGTGCCAGTACGGCGACCAGTAAGGACCCCAATAGGGGCCGATGGGCCGACGAATGCGAGGCGGTTCCTCGTCGTCCTCAGTCCACACGCGCAGATTGTTGATGCGAATGAATGGGTAGGTGTACTCCGTTTCATCGAGCGGCAAGGTGACGGAACCGGCCATCTCTCCGGTCACAGTCACAAACGTGCCGGGCGGAACCGTCGCAGGGTCGAGAAATTCCTTCTGTAGGGCCACGAACCGTCCTTGGGATTTGCTCAGGTCCACTGTTGGCCGAAGGGAGCCGGTCAACGGCAATTGGAGTATCTCGATTCTGGTTCCCTCTTTGAGCCGACGTGCTCCCAGCACTTTCCCGCCGAATGTGACCGGCTGTCCGTTATAGGATTCGGGAGCGGCTTTTACCTGCTCATAACTGACGGGAGGAGAGCCGGAGGGTAATGTCTCGGTCTGATCACCGGTTAAAGCGCAGCCTGTGAGGATGATGAATACGGAGACGGGACCTGCACGGGGAAATAGGCGCATCAGTTGATTATATCAAAGGGGAAAGGTCGCTCTCCATCCGCTATAATGGACACCTGCTATTTACCCGTGAAAGGAGCACGAGATGAACGGTCGAATGACGTCAATGTGGAAAGTAGCTTTTATGATGATGGGAATGATCGGGCTGCTCAATGCGCCGGTGATTGGGCAGGCGGCCAAGCCGGAGCTGAAGGGCAAATTCGAAATACTCAAGGATGAACCGTCAACCCATCAGCCGGGGAAGGTGAAAGTCGTCGAGTTCGCGGACTTCTACTGTCCGCATTGCCATCATTTCGAGGAAACCGGGGTGCCGCTCCTTCTGAAAGAGTTCGGGAACAAGGTGGATATCACGATGGTCGGATTCCCCGTCATCCCGGGAAAACTTCCGACCGTGTTCGATATGTATGAGCAGGCGAAACTGATGGGAAAGGGTGATCAAATGAGGGCGATCTTGTTCCGCACGATTCACAAGGACAAGGTTGACGGCGTGTTCGATCGCTCCATCCGTTCATTGTTGATCAAAGAAGCCGGCCTGGACGTCGTGTCGTTTGAAGCCGGGCTGGAGAGTGGGAAGCCGGCCAAACTGTTCGAAGATGGGCGTCGATGGGGTGAACGGATCAAGGTGTCGTCCACACCATCGCTTCTGCTGGACGGGAACATCAAAGTCGATGGTGCCAACATGACGCCTGAGAACGTCGTGACCATCATCCGGAGCATCCTCGATGCCGACGCAAAGAAGTGATTAGTGAGGTACTAGGATGCAGGAGAGGAGAACGAGCGAGGTCATTCAACGACTCCTGGAGAACGAGTCCGCCTTCCGGCAGTTTGTTCGCCGTCGAGTGGGGGATGAAGTTGTCGTGGAAGATATCCTGCAACAAAGTTTCACCCGAGCGGTCGAGCGCTCCCACTCGTTGAATAAGGAGCAAAGTGCGCTCGCCTGGTTTTATCGAATTCTCCGTCATACAGTGGTCGATTATTATCGTTCTCATGGAGCCGAGGCTCGTCGGAACGAGGCCGTGCTGCGGGAATTGACCATTTCCGGCAATCATCAGGAACCACCGTTAGACGAGCTACAGGCTACCGCTTGCACCTGCCTTCACGGTCTCCTGCCAAACCTCCATGGGAATTATGCAGAACTCATCAAACGCATTGATCTCAACGGTGAATCGCCGGCACAGGTCGCTAAAGAGTTGAAGATCTCGCGGAACAATCTCACGGTTCGTCTGCACAGAGCTCGCCAAGCCCTACGCGGAGCCCTCGAAGCATCCTGTGGTATTTGCAGTAAGCATGGCTGCTTGAACTGCACCTGCGGCTGACTGGTCCCGCCTCTTTCTGTCTTCTGATCGTTTTCATCGTGCCGGCCGGCTCTCTGTAATATTGGTCGCCCTGGTCCGTCTTTAAGGGTGAAGGCGACATTGAGCAAGCAGACCGGATAAGATGAAAGGAGGCGAACCATGGCCGGTCGATCGATAGGCGGCTGTTGCGGGAGTCAGCATCACGGAGAGAACGCTATGAGCAAGCAAATACCGATGACTCAAATTTCTTCGCACACCGGGACGGACATCGATCCGGTATGCGGGATGAGGGTGGACCCAACCACTGCAGCGGGGTGCTACGACTATCAAGGGAAGATATATTATTTCTGCGCGGTCTCCTGTCTCGACAAATTCAAAGCCGATCCAGAGCGGTTCTTGAAGTCCGAGCCGACTGGTCTCATTCCATTGGGGAAGAAGAAACCGTTGCCAATGATGATGTCGGCTCAGCCGGCGCAGGCAATCGGCGAGATTGACCCTGTTTGCGGGATGACGGTACAGCCTTCCACGGCGGCCGGTTCGTACGAGTATCGAGGCAAGAAATACTATTTCTGTGCCGCCAGGTGTCTCGAGAAGTTCCGAGCCGATCCCGAATATTATCTGACTCCGCCCGAACAGCGGATTCCCAAGCCGGTGTCTGTGCCGGCTGGCGGCAGCGTCCAGTATGTCTGCCCGATGGATCCTGAGGTTCTGGAAGCCAAGCCGGGAGCATGCCCCATATGCGGCATGGCATTGGAGCCGGCTGATGTAACGGCTGTGAGTACGCGAACGGAATATACCTGCCCTATGCATCCGGAGATCGTGCAAGCCGAGCCTGGAAATTGTCCGATTTGCGGGATGGCGTTGGAGCCGCGCACGGTGACGGCGGAGGAAGTGAATCCGGAACTGGTGGATATGACCAGCCGGTTCTGGCGGAGCGTAACACTCGGCTCACCCATTCTCGCGTTGATGATTTCCGAAATGATGCCGAGTCAGCCTCTACAGCACCTCTTTTCGGGAAGAGTATTGGTCTGGTTTCAATTCCTGTTGGCAACTCCGGTGGTGCTCTGGACCGGGTGGCCAATCTTTCAACGGGCCTGGACCTCGCTCCTAAACCGGCATCTCAATATGTTCACCCTCATCGGCCTCGGAACCGGAGCGGCTTATCTCTACAGTGTTGCCGCCACGCTCGTCCCTGGATTGTTCCCTGACTCGTTTCGAGTCCATGGCGGAGAGCTTGCCGTCTACTTCGAACCGGCAGTGGCCATTATTGCGCTGGTCTTATTAGGGCAGGTGTTGGAGCTGAGAGCCCGAAGCCGAACCAGCAGTGCCCTCAAAGCTCTGTTAGGCCTCGCGCCGAAAACGGCCCGTATCATTCACGGTGATGCTCGCGAAGACGATATTCCATTGGAACAGGTGCAGGTCGGTGACAAGTTACGTGTTCGTCCGGGCGAAAAGATTCCGGTCGATGGCGTGGTATTGGAGGGTGCGAGCGCTGTCGATGAATCCATGGTCACCGGCGAGTCAATTCCCGTGGCGAAGCAGCCAGGTCACAAAGTGGTGGGAGCAACGGTCAATGGGACAGGCAGTTTTGTGATGCGGGCCGAGCGGATCGGTCGTGAGACACTGCTGGCGCAGATCGTCCGCATGGTCAGTGAGGCACAACGTACCAGGGCTCCGATTCAACGGCTGGCCGACGTCGTTGCCGCTTACTTTGTGCCGATCGTCATCTTCGTCGCCGCCGTGACCTTTGTGGTTTGGGCCCTCTATGGACCAGAACCGCGCATGGCCTATGCCTTGCTCAACGCCGTGGCCGTATTGATCATCGCCTGCCCCTGTGCATTAGGGCTCGCGACGCCGATGTCGATTATGGTCGGGACAGGCCGAGGGGCGACAGGGGGAGTGCTGATCCGTAATGCCGAAGCGCTGGAGACCTTGGCCAAGGTCGATGTTCTGGTGATCGATAAGACAGGGACATTGACAGAAGGCAAGCCTCGCCTGATGACGATAGCGCCGCTGCCGCATGTCACTGAGACCGAGTTATTAAAGCTCGCAGCCGGGCTTGAGCAATCCAGCGAGCATCCGTTGGCGTCGGCAATCGTATCCGGCGCCCGGGACAAGGGAATTCTTCTATCAAAGGTAGAGGACTTTCGTTCTCTCACGGGCAAGGGCGTCACCGGTATGATCGAAGGTCGTGCAGTAGCCGTCGGGACCGTGTTGCTTCTTAACGAGGTGGGTGTTGAGACGAAATCGCTGTTGGCCCAGGCCGAGCCCTTGAGGCAGGAGAGTCAAACCGTCATGTTCGTGGCGATCGATGGGAAGCCGGCCGGGTTGTTGGGCGTCGCTGATCCAATCAAAGCTTCTACGCCGGAGGCTATTGATCTGTTACACCAGGAAGGACTACGGCTCGTGATGTTGACAGGCGACAACCGGACGACGGCCGAGTCCGTGGCTCGCCGGCTCCATATTGATGAAGTCCAGGCTGAGGTCTTGCCCGAGCAAAAGGCGGCGGTCATCAAGCGGTTCCAGGCCGAAGGGCACATTGTGGCCATGGCGGGAGACGGGATCAACGATGCACCGGCTTTGGCGCAAGCGCACGTGGGGATTGCCATGGGGACAGGGACGGATGTGGCGATGGAAAGCGCGGGCGTTACGCTGGTCAAGGGCGATCTCCGCGCTATCGCGCGAGCGCGTCGGCTGAGCCACGGGACGATGCGGAACATCCGGCAGAATCTCTTTTTCGCCTTTGTCTACAATACGCTGGGTGTGCCTATCGCGGCCGGAATTCTTTATCCGTTCGCGGGGGTTCTCTTGAGTCCCATGATCGCGAGCGCCGCCATGACCTTCAGTTCCGTGTCGGTGATTGCGAATGCGCTGCGGTTGAGGAAGATCGCCCTGTAACGTTTCATGTGAGTATTGACGGATGAGAAATGGCCGTTGACGGTTAAGTTGATGGAAGGATAGACTTCCTTCATGCGATTAAGTTCGTATCACTCCCGATCGATACTTGCCGCGACCATCGCGGTGTTCCTGCTGGCGTTCAGTTTCAATGCATACGCATGTCTTCTCCCGCTGTCGGGGACCACTGATGTCTCGATGGCAAACGGTTGTTCAACTCCCGTGGAGCAGCCGGTTCGGCAGTTGTGCGATGCCTTCAAAACTCTAGGCGTTGAGTCTTCCTCGCAGTCATCTCCGTTGCACATGGGCCATCATTGGTCAGCGACAGACCAGGCGCCGGCTGCGCTTTCAGCCGTGAGCCGTCGGCTCGTACGAATTTCGAGTCCATGTCACTCTCTCGAATCGAGTTCTCCTCCGCATCAGTCTCTTTCCAGCACAGTGCTTCGTATCTGAGCTCCCCGGTTCTTCCTTATACCGTTTTCACCATCGTGTGATCTGCCCGGCGCTGGACCGCGGTTCGTCCCGCTTCTATAGCAAGACGGGGTCAGAGATCCGCGACAGTCGTGGGCAGGAAAGCTATCGAGGAGGACCATCCCATGACTCGTTCAATTCGTTTTTTGCTGCTGATGGTAACAGTCCTGAGCGTGACCCTCGTGATGGATGGACGCCAGGTCGCCCATGCCTCCGATCAGACTGCACAATCGTCTTTGGCGTTACCAGATTTGTTCCAAGAAGCCATGGCCAGAAATCCGGAGCTTGTGGCAGCACGCAAACAGTGGGAGGCAGCCACTTTTAAGATCGTGCAAGCCCGATCCTTGGACGATCCGACTCTGTCGGTTCAGTTGTGGAATTTTCCGCAAAGCTTCAATGTCACGCAGACACAGAACAGCATCTTCGGTCTTTCACAGAATTTTCCATTTCCGGGCAAGCGAGGACTCAAGGGTGAAGTGGCCAGTCGGTCGGCAGGAATGACTGAACAAGCGATTCATGCCAAGGAACGGGATCTCATCGCGCGCCTGAAACAGGCTTATTACGATCTGTTCCTCGCCCAGAAGGTGATCCGAATTCATCATGAACAGGTCGAGCTGCTCAAACAGTTCGTTGAAATTGCGAATGCGAAGTTCCGAAGCGGCAAAGGGACCCAGGCCGATGTGCTCAAGGCCCAGGTCGAGCTGTCCATGCTTCAACAAGAGCTCCCGGTTCTCCATCAGCAACTTGAGACGGCGGGGGCGATATTGAATGTCCTTGTAGATCGAGATGCCATGTCTCAGTTGGGTAACGCTCAGGATCCGCAGCAGATCCAGTTCGACAAGACTCTCGATGATCTCTATCAGCGCGCTCTGGGAGTGAGGCCTGAACTGAAAGCTGCGGAACTGGCCATCGAGCGTAACGAGCGCTCTCATCAATTGGCTCAACGCCAGTATTATCCGGACTTCAACGTGGCATTTCAGCGTTTTCAGAATTATCAGGCCAATGATGGGTTTGGCGCCTACGTCGCGGTGAGCATTCCCTTCGCCTTCTGGGCCAAACCCAAGTACGATGCCGCGGTCCACGAGACTGCTGCAGGGGTTGCGGCAGCGAAGGCTGATCGCCATGTACTGGAGAATATGACCCGTTTCCAGATTCAGGATCTGCTGGCTAAGGTCCGAGCCGGATGGGAAATAGCGGTGCTCTACAGAACCACCGTGTTGCCTCAAGCGGAACACAATGTAGAGGCTGCACGGGCTGGTTATCGCGCAGGAAAAACCGGTTTTTTGGATCTCATCGAGGCCGACCGGGCCAGGCGAGGATTTCAACGGGAGTACTACCGAGTGTTGGTCGAGCGGGAACACCGGCTCGCGGATCTCGAACAAGTGGTGGGTACTGATTTGAGTGGGAACAGTCCATAAGGAAAGGAACAGGCTCATGAATTGGGATACGGACAAAAAACATCTGATTACAAGTATTACAGCGGTGAGTCTGCTGATCGGTGGCATCGTCGGGTTCTTTGCCGCCTATTGGATAGAGAGCGAGATGTCAGGGATGCCCGTGGAAATGCGAAATGTCTCAGGATCTACAGAGGGGGCGGATGAGAAGCGCGACATGAAGCAAAGGGACATGAGCGGCATGCCGATGGAAAACACGAGGCCCATGAGAGATATGGAGTCGATGCCGGGCATGACCGGCGACCCGCCCGGAGCTGTCGCAGTTCCTGCTGTGGCGAGACAGTTGATCGGCATCAGCAGTGCCTTGGTCACCCGGGGAACGTTGGAACAAGAGATTCGCACCGTTGGGACGGTGAATTACGATGAGCGTGGGTTCAGCCAAATCACGCTGAAAATACCCGGATGGGTAAGAGCGGTATTTGTCGATTCGATCGGGCGCGCGGTGCGCAAGGGCGAGCCGCTCTTCACCATATACTCGCCGGACCTGATGACCAGCCAGGATGAATATCTGTTGTCGGTCAAGACGCAAGTTCAATTGGCTGCCAGTCCTCTCGATGAAGCAAAGGCCAATGCGGCGGCGCTTGTGGCGAGCGCGCGCGAGAGGCTTCGACTCTGGGACGTGACTGATGCGCAAATCGCGGCGCTCGAGCGTCGCGGCAAAGCAGAGCCGGTGCTGACGGTCTATGCCCCTTCTTCCGGGATCGTGCTGAAGCGAGAGGCTTTGCCGGGGAAATATGTCGAACCTGGCACAACTTTGTACGAGATCGCAAACCTCTCGGTGGTCTGGATCCATGCCGATATTTACGAGTCGGAAGTGGCGGCTACAAAACCTGGTCAGCCGGCCACTGTCACCTTTGCCGCCTATCCGGGAGAGGTGTTCCATGGCAAGGTGGCCTATGTGTATCCGATGCTGAATACCGAAACCCGCACTGTGCGAGTCCGGCTGGAATTGCCGAATCCTGATATCAAACTCAAGCCCGGCATGTATGGGAACGTGACTTTACGGACGGATGCCGTCGAAAACTTGGTGGTACCTAAGGAAGCCGTATTGGATACAGGGCTTCGTCAACTCGTATTCCTAGATCGGGGGCGAGGCAGATATGAGCCGGCTTTAGTCAAGCTGGGTCGTCGAAGCCAGGATAACGTGGAAGTTGTCGAGGGACTCAAAGAAGGAGATCGGATCGTCACCTCGGCTAATTTCTTGTTGGATGCGGAGAGCAAATTGGCCTCCACCTCCAGCATGCTAGCCATGATGGGGCGAATCGGGATGGCTGACTGGCAGATGCGCGGCGCGCACGAAGGGAAGATGGGTGGGATGGAAGGAATGTCAGGCATGGGCATGGAAGATATAAAGGGCATGCAAGGCATGTCAAACAAAGCCCTGTCTGAAAGACGCAAAGCGGGCGAATACGAACTGACTTTTACAACCCTTCCTGAAACGCCCCAGGCCGGTAATGTGCTGCTTAGGCTCAAGGTCACAGATCAGACCGGCAAGCCGGTGACCGACGCACAAGTCTTCTTCGTCTACACCATGCCGATGCCGGGCATGACTGATTCCAGGGCCGCGGCGTCTCATACCAAGGATGGGTTTTATGAAGGCAAGGTGATGTTCGGCATGGGTGGCACGTGGGTGGTGACCGCCAACGTGACCATACCTGGCAAACCACCCGTTATCGAACAGTTTCGATTCATGGTTGCCGGGGGAGGCATGTAGTTGGGAAAAGCAGGCGTCCCACGGGAAAACAGCCGGTCTTGGCAGGCTGGGGGTGGGAGGGTGCAACAGCCTGCGGGGGGAGGGTGAGAAAGCATGATCGCGCGACTCATTGAAGGGAGTGCCCGCAATCCGGTCCTCGTCATCCTCTGTGTGCTGCTGCTGGTAGGTTGGGGTCTGTGGGCCTTGTTTCAAGTGCCGCTGGATGCCATTCCCGATCTTTCGGATGTTCAGGTAATCGTCTACACCGAGTGGCAGGGGCGCAGTCCCACGCTTATTGAGGATCAAATCACCTACCCGGTCGTGACCTCTTTGCTCGCGGGCCCGAGAGTCAAGCGAGTACGCGGTGTCTCGGAATACGGCGTGTCCTACGTGTATGTGATCTTCGAAGACCGAACCGATCTCTACTGGGCCAGAAGTCGTGTGCTCGAATATCTCCAGAAGCTCACCGGCAAGTTGCCGATCGGTGTCACCCCGACTCTCGGGCCTGATGCAACCGGAGTCGGGTGGATCTATCAGTACGCATTGGTGGATGAGTCCGGGACGCATGATCTGGCGCAGCTCCGGAGCCTTCAAGACTGGTACTTGCGTTACCAACTTGAGAGTGTGCCTGGTGTGGCAGAGGTGTCCGCGATCGGTGGATTCGTCAAACAATACCAAATCGAAGTGGACCCCAACACGTTAGCCGCGTATCGGCTGCCGATTCAGACGGTCATCCAATCCGTCCGCAACAGTAACACTGAGGTGAGCGGCCGCGTTTTGGAAATGGCCGGAACCGAGTACGTCATTCGGGGGCGAGGCTATTTGCAGTCGGTTGATGAGATTGAGCTGATTCCGCTCGGCACGGATGGACGAGGCACGCCGATTCTCGTGCGAGACATCGGGCATGTCCAACTCGGGCCGGATCAGCGTCGGGGCATCGCCGAATTGGACGGCAAGGGCCAGACGGTCGGCGGGATCGTGATCATGCGGACCGGAGAGAATGCGCTCGCCGTGATCGAGCGGATCAAGGAGAGGCTGCAAGAAATCGCCTCGACTTTGCCTGGAGGAGTGCGCATCGTTCCCACTTACGATCGGTCCGATCTCATTCACCGCGCGATTGCCGTCCTCCGCGAAAAACTGCTTGAAGAAGGCACGATCGTCAGCCTGATCGCGGTGGTCTTTCTGCTTCATGTCCGTAGCGCATTCGTGGCCATCCTGATCCTCCCGGTCGCGGTGGTGCTGGCCTTTATCCCGATGGCCTACATGAAGATTACGTCCAACATCATGTCGCTGGGCGGAATCGCCATTGCCATTGGAGCCATGGTCGATGCCGCAATTGTGATGGTCGAGAATGCCCATAAACGGCTGGAGCAATCGCAATCAAACGACCGGATTGAAATCATCATTGCCGCCGCGAAAGAAGTCGGGCGTCCCCTGTTCTTTTCACTTCTCGTCATCGCCGTGTCATTTCTGCCGATCTTTGCGCTCGAATCCCAGGAAGGGCGACTGTTCACGCCGTTGGCTTATACCAAAACCTTTTCGATGCTCTTTGCTACCGCGCTCTCAGTGACACTGGCGCCCGTGCTCATGGTGGTTCTCATTCGCGGGCGTATTCGAGCGGAAACCAAGAATCCCTTGAACCGGTTGCTGATTGTCCTCTATCGGCCCATCCTCGGAGGGGCACTGCGGTTCCGGTGGTTGACAGTGGGGCTGACGGTAGCGGCAGTCGCGGTCACGATTCCGGTGTTCTCCCGACTCGGTGCGGAGTTCATGCCGCCTCTGAACGAGGGCACCATTCTCTACATGCCAACCACCGTTCCAGGTCTTTCAATCCCAGAGGCGACGAAGGTCTTACAGGTCCAGGATCAATTGCTCACGACCTTCCCGGAAGTGGAGTGGGTGTTCGGCAAAATGGGAAAGGCCTCGACTGCGACCGATCCAGCCTTCGTTGGAATGGCGGAGATCACTGTTACGCTCAAACCGGAGACACAATGGCGACCAGGGATGACCTGGGACCGGTTGCTCGATGAGATGGACGCCAAATTGCGCATCCCTGGATTTCCGAACATCTGGTGGATGCCCATCCAGACACGCACGGAGATGATCACGACCGGTGTCCGAAGTCCGGTCGGGATCAAGGTGCTGGGGCCGGATTTAAAGACGATCGAGCGAATCGGCGTAGAAATCGAACAGGCCTTGGCGACCGTGCCCGGCACCAAAAGCGCCTTCGCCGAACGGCTCAATGAGGGCTATTACTTGGATTTAATCGTGAACCGACGCGAAGCGGCCCGCTATGGCCTGACGGTGGGCGATGTGCAAACGGTGATCACCTCGGCCATCGGAGGAGAAACCGTGACAACCACCGTCGAGGGGCGGGAACGGTATCCGGTCAACGTTCGCTACAAGCGCGAGTTACGCGACGATCCGGACCGGCTCAAACGAGTGCTGATCCCCACGCCGACCGGCGCGCAGATTCCCCTTGGACAAATCGCGGAGATGGTGATTACACAGGGACCGCCGTCCATCGCGGATGAAGCGGGAGCGCTGGCCGGTCTGGTATCGGTGTCGGTCGGTGGCCGCGACTTGCGCGGCTATGTCCTGGACGCGCAACGCGCTGTGCGAGACCGAGTGGCACTACCTCCCGGCTACCGGCTGATTTGGACCGGTCAATACGAGCATCTGGTGCGGGCAGAAGAACGGCTGAAACTGGTGATCCCTGGGACCCTCGCCGTGATTCTGTTGCTCCTGTATCTCAATTTCCGATCGCTCGCCAAATCGCTGATCGTGCTCTTGTCCATCCCCTTGGCCGTGATCGGAGCCGTCTGGTATCTCCATTACCTAGGCTACAACCTCAGCGTGGCAGTCTGGGTAGGGATCATCGCACTGGCCGGCGTGGCGGCGGAGACCGGCGTGGTCATGCTCGTCTATCTCGATGAAGTGTACGAGCGGCGCGTGCGCGAAGGTCGAATGGCCACGGTGCAGGACCTCCGCGAGTCCATCATGGAGGGAGCCGTTCAGCGCGTGCGGCCCAAGATGATGACCGTGGCGGCGATCATGGGCGGCTTGTTGCCGATCATGTGGACGACCGGCACCGGGGCCGACGTGATGAAACGGATTGCAGCTCCCATGATCGGCGGCATGGTCAGCTCGACGGTGCTCACATTGATCGTCATTCCCGTCCTCTATTTCATGTGGCGACGTGTGCAGCGCCGTTCCACGATGTCGAGGCCTGCTTCCGAATAGTTTTTTCACTTAGGGCTGTCCAAATAAGGTATGAAGAAGCGGAGATCGCTTCATCTAGGTGAAGCGCATAGCGAGATTCCCGGAACACGGTACCAGACCTGCAGTTGGAACGAAGAATCGTGAGCCACGGTGCGGCTCTGACACACGCGGCAGGGTGTGGGTACGTCAGGCCGTGGATCTGGGAAAAAACCCTGGCGGTTCGGCATGGAGATGCCGGGCAGTGAATGGGCATCGAGTACGACATCCTCGGCAATAATGCCGTTCTGGTAAAGCAACCAGGCCACGACCGAATAGACTTCGTCCGGCGAGAGGCTTTGGGGAGCGGAAAACGGCATGGCGCGATGCACGTAATCATACAGCGTCGTTGCATAGGGCCAGTAACTGCCGACGGTTTTGATCGGGTGTTGACTCGCCAACGTGCCGGCGCCGCCGATCAAACGGTCCATCGGGCCTTCCTTCCCCGTCGGTCCATGACAAGTCGCGCAACGTGCGGCAAAGAGGGTCGCTCCTTGTTTGGCTGTCCCTTGGCCGGCAGGCAATCCCTCGCCGGTCGGCGCCACATCGATATTCCACGGCCGGATTTCTTGGTCTATGGCGGCCCGTCCCAATCCATAGCCGTGTGTCCGTTCCTGTCGGTCCGCCGGGCCTCCGGCCCACAAGATTCCTGCGCCCAGGATGGTAGTGAGTCCCACTGTAAGAATGTTACGCATGGACATTGCTCACCTGCCCATCTGCGGTGATATGCCAGCTTTGGATCGCATTATAATGGTAGACCGAGTTCACTCCACGCACCGCCACCAAAGTTGCGTGGTCCGGCTGCCGGTACCCTGTGTCGTCCAGGCAACGGCTCTGCAGAATCACATCCTCTCCGTTCCATCGCCAAGGCAAGTGAAACCTGGTATGGCACTTGGGCAGGATCGGCTCTTGTAAGGCCGCCTGCTGCCAGGATCGCCCTCCGTCCGTGCTCACCTCAACCAGCGCGATGCGGCCTCTACCGCTCCATGCCAATCCGCGGATCTCCTGAAAGCCAGGCTGGATACGTTGTCCGCCCGAGGGGGACGTAATGACCGATTTCGCTTCCATGACCATGGTGAATTGACGGGCCCTGCCGTCCGGCATCAGATCCGTATATTGCGACGTCTCTTCGCGGGTCATGAAGGGTGCCCTGCCGAGCTTCAACCGCCGGAGCCATTTGATGCAGGTGTTGCCTTCCCAGCCGGGGATGAGGAGGCGGAGGGGATAGCCCTGTTCCGGGCGAAGCGGCTCGCCGTTTTGGGCGTAGCAGAGGACCGCCTCCTCCAGGACGGACGCCAGCGGAAGACTGCGCGTCATGGCCGCCGCATCACTGCCTTCGGCCAACATCCAGGACGCCTCAGGATGCACTCCGATTTCTTGCAGTACGGTCTTCAAGGCCACGCCGGTCCATTCACTCGTGCTTGTCAAGCCGTGGGTTTGCTGCGCGGTCTGCCCGGTCGGTCCGCGCCATTCGCTCCCAGAATTGCCCGAACATTCGATGAAGGCCAGCCGCGAGACGGCGGGAAACCGTTTTAAATCGTCCATGGTGAAGATCCATGGCTGATCCACCATGCCGTGAATGAGGAGCCGGTGCTGTGCCGGTCGAATGGTCGGCACGCCATTGTGATGCCGTTCGAAGTGCAAGGCGGAAGGAGTCAGGATCCCGTGCAAGTCTTGCAGAGGTGTCAGCGACGACCACCAGGAACGTGAGATACGGACGGATTTTTCGAAGGCCGATCGCTGTCCATATGCAGTCGCCGCCGCACCTGGCACCCGCGTGGGATCTTCCGGCGAGCCCTCCGTGGTCGCTTCGGCGGATGGACTCATCGATCCCATGAGCATCGCGCCCACCAAGCCGGCCGTTCCGGCCAGAAGGCTCCGGCGATTCAGGCGGGATTCATCTTCAGCATCGGGCCGGCCGTCGCCTCCCGATGGTCCCTCTTCCTGATAGCGCTTTGTCATGAAGTGCTCCTCTGTTACGGGTGGCGCGGAGATCTCATGCGGGTGACCCTGTTTCAAATGGAGAGTCTTTCAACCCAACTATAAAAAATTGCCTGAAGTGGTTTCAACGGCAAAGTCGAAGGTCACATACTGAGATCGAACAGAGGACCTGACGCTCATGGAGGAGAGAGAACGCAGCCGCGCCCCGAACTCCAGATTGTTCAGTTCTGAACCGGTAATGAATGCCGAAATAGCGATCCGAGGACCGCATTAATTGATGCAATTACGGGACTGTGCTAGGCTGTCGCTATGCGATTGATAGGGAAGAATACCGGGAGATTCCGAGCCGTAGTCCTTACGTGGACGATCCTATGGATGATTGCCGCGCCCCTGGTCCATATCCATCCTGAGGCCGATCATCACCATGGAGAAGCCGGACATGTCCATGGCGGCACGGTCCATACGGTGTTTTCACCGGACCTGAGCTGTGAGTTCGCGATCTACGACCATGCTTCGGTTGCAGCTGAGGAATCGAACTGCCCGCTTCATCTGCTTGCGCACCCGTTCCATGGAGCGGAGCACCCTGAAATCGATTTGATTCTCGCGTCTTCCGCCGAGCCGCAAGTCGGCAAAGGCACCGCCTTGGATGTGGCGGCACATTCCTTTTCTGCGAACCAACCTATCAGAGCTCCTGCCGCCTGGCGGCCGCAACCCGATCTTCCACTAACGAATCTTTCCCTCACGACCAGTCTTCCATCTCGCGCGCCTCCTTCCGTCTGACCTCGCTGTTTATCGCTACTGACGGTTCGATGTATTTGATCGGCGCTTCACGCCCGTCTCTTTTATGGAAGCGAGTCGCTAGGCGCCGACGGAGGAGGACAGCATGAGACCTGCACTCGTTTGCGGAATCATCGCCGCGTTCGGATGCGCGATGATAACCGGGTCTTATCGAAAGGGCCATGCCGAAGAACTGAGCCCAAGCGGATACACACTGAGTCAAGTCATACAACTTGCGCTTCAACGCAACCCCAAGATGAAGGGCGCGGAGGCAGTCTTGGAACAGAGCCGGAGTCAACGGGTCACGGCCGATGCCTATCTCAATCCCACCATCATGGGGTCCGCCGGCCCAGGGTCGATTCGTGACCCTAGGACAGGCGTCTCCATTATTGAACGGACAATAACGGTGCAACAACCGCTGGAGTGGCTGGGCAAACGCGCAGCCAGACAACGCGCCGCTGACGCGGGCATAGGGGGCGCTCTTGCCGGCCTCGATCAGACAAAAGTGTCGGTCATGGCCGAGACAAAAGCGGCGTTCTTCCAATTGCTCTTTGCGCAACAAGATGCTCAGCTTGCGAGAGAAAATCTGAAGACGGTCGACGACCTTGTGAAATTGGTGAGCGCACGTGTCAGTACCAAGGAAGCGCCGAAATTCGATCTCATCAAGGCGACTGTCGAACTCCAGAAAGCCCAAAAAGATTTGGCCAGGGCGGACAATGCGCTTCTCGTGGCCCGCACCAAACTCAATACCGTGACGGGCAAGGCCCTGGGAGAATCATTTGCCGTCCAAGGAGAGTTTGAAACGGTGAAAGTAGGCTTGGAACTCCGCACACTGATGAATCAGGCAGCCGACCGACAGCCCGCCCTTCGCCGGCAGCAGAAAGTGATCGAGCAAGCCGAATACACGATCGAGCACGAACGCGCATCGCGCATTCCGAATGTCTCGGTAATAGGCCAGTATCACCGGGAAGCCGGCGATGAATCCATGACGGCAGGACTCAGCATGGCACTGCCCATTTGGTACCGCCGACAGGGAGAAATCGGGACGGCGATGGGAGCCCATCGAGAGGCGCAGGCGGAGCGAGATCGAATGCGTCAGGAACTGGAACAGACCATCACTCAGTATTTTCAGGACATGCAGACCGCTCAAGCCCAAATGAAGGTTTTTGAACAAGGGCTTCTGCATCAAGCCAAAGAAGCCCTCGACATCGCCCAGTTCAGTTTTCGCCATGGAGCGACCAGCCTGCTCGAAGTCATCGACGCGCACCGTGTCTATCGCCAAACTCTGCTCGAATATGCCCAAGCGCAAGCCGATCATTCCATCGCGCTGGTTCGGTTGGAGCGGGCGGTGGGAGAATTACCATGAGCATTCACTGTGTCATGCACGCCTCGTTGATTTCTCTCCGGATCGTTCCGTTTCTTTTGATCGCCACGGTCCATCTATCGTGTCAGCCAAAGCAAGAGGATGCTCCGGAGCCGCCGCCTCCGGCCGCCACGGCATCTCATTTGGAAGCCGGTATCCTCGAATTGCCGGAGGGAAGTCCGACCCTTGCACATCTTCAAACCGAACGAGTCGCTCTCCGCCCGATGCGGGCCACTCTCAAAGCTCAGGCAGGGAAGATCTTGGCCAATGAGAATCGGTTGGCCCATCTCAGCGCAAGAGTTCCAGGCCGTATCGTAGTCGTGTATGCCGACTTCGGAGCCCGAGTGAGAGAAGGCGACCGGCTTCTGTTGCTCGATAGTCCTGCCTTTGGAGAAGCCCAACTGGAATATCGCAAAGCGCGGAATGTCTTGGGTGTGACGGAAAAAGCTTTCGAACGGGCCCAAGCGCTGCTGGATCGGGGCGCAATCGGCGCGGGTGAACATCAACGGCGCGAGGCCGACTATGAAAATGCGCGAGCTGATTTGCATGAAGCGGAGGAAAAGCTGCATTTGCTCGGCATGACGGAGCGGGAGATCCGACGCCTGGCAGCCAAGACATTGCCTCATGCCGAAGTCGCGAAAGTTTTCCTCCGGGCTCCCTTTCGCGGTGAAGTGATCGATCGGAAGGCGACGATCGGTGAGGTCGTCGACCCCAATAAGATACTGTTTACGGTGGCGGATCTCTCGACTGTGTGGGTGCGAGCCGATTTTCCGGAACAACAGGCCGGTCGATTGAAAACCGGGCTGACCGTCGAAGTGCGGGTGTCGGCCTATCCGGACACGACGTTTCGAGGCGTCATTACCTATGTCGGCGCCGTGATCGATCCGGCCACCAGGACAATCATGGCCCGCGCGGATGTTCCCAATGCTGATGGCCGATTGCGGCCGGAGATGTTCGCCGAGGTTACGTTGATGACGGACGAGCAATCTGTCTTGTGTGTGCCGCATGGAGCGGTTCAGCAAGCTGGCAACCGGCTAGTTGTGTTCGTCGTGCGTGGCCCGCGCCGGTTCGAGCCTCGCGAGGTGACCTTCGTCCAAACCGCGACCGACTATGTTCAGGTCATCACAGGGCTGATTGCCGGAGACGAAGTGGTGACGCAGGGAAGCTACGCGCTGAAGTCTGAGATGCTCCGGGGGCAGATGCCGACAGGAGGCCCGCTATGATCGAACGGCTGATCCGCGGCGCGCTGGAACAACGACTCCTTGTGCTGTTGGTCGTTCTCGGACTTATTGCGGGCGGCATAGCGGCATTCCGCCATCTACCGATCGACGCTTTCCCCGACGTCACTCCCGTCCAAGTCCAGGTCATCACCCGAGCACCCTCTTTAGCTCCTTCCGAAATCGAACGCCTCGTGACTTTTCCCCTGGAGATCGAGTTGACGAATTTGCCCGGCAAAACGGAACTCCGGTCGGTGTCTCGATTCGGGATCTCGGTGATCACCGTGGTCTTTGAGGATACGATCGATATCTACTTCGCCCGGCAACTCGTCCTGGAACGGATACTTCGAGCGCGATCCGGTCTTCCACAAAGCGCTGAGCCGATGCTGGGGCCGGTTAGTACGGGACTGAGCGAGGTCTTCATGTATCTCGTCGAGGGGACGACGCAGACCTTCATGGACTTGCGGACCCTTCAAGATTGGGTGATCCGTCCGATGCTGCGGGCGGTTCCAGGCCTCGCGGATGTCGATACATTGGGCGGCTTGGCCAAGCAGTATGAGGTGCTGGTCGATCCTAATCGATTAACGAGCTTTGATCTCACATTGCGACAGGTGCAGGCTGCCATAGCAGGGAACAACCAAAATGCCGGCGGCAGTTACATCGAGCAAGGTGGGGATAAGTTGGTCGTCTATGGTGTTGGGCTGGCCCGCTCTGCGGCGGATCTGGAACAGATCGTGGTGGCGGCGCACGAGGGCACACCGATTTATCTCCGGGATGTCGCGCAAGTCAGACAAGGAACGGCGATCCGATTGGGTGGTGTCACGCGCGATGGGAAGGGCGAGGTACTCGAAGGCATTGCCGTCATGCTCCGAGGCGGCAATAGCCGGGAAATTGTCTCTGGGGTGAAAGACAAGGTCGAGTTGATCAACCGGGTGCTGCCTGCCGGCGTGAAGATGGTGCCTTTCCATGACCGCATCGAATTGGTGGCGCGGGCACTCGATACCGTCGAGCGAGCTCTGCTGGAGGGCGCCGCGGTCGTCATCCTCGTCTTGTATTTCTTCTTGAGGAATCTTCGTGGCGCGATTGTCGTCGCTCTGACCTTGCCTCTGGCCACCTTGGCTACATTTTTGATCATGCAACAGGTCGGCCTCTCCGCGAATCTGATGTCGTTGGGTGGCTTGGCCATCTCGCTGGGAATGATCGTCGATGCGGCCATCGTGCAGGTAGAAAATGTGGAACGCCATCTGGGCGAGCGGACCACGGGCCGAGGCCTTTCGGTTACCGATCGGTTGCCGATCGTCTTACGCGCCGTCCTGGAAGTGCGGGGGCCGAGCCTGTTCGGGGAATTAATCATTGCGTTGACCTTTGTTCCGCTCCTGACGCTGCAAGGAATGGAAGGCAAGATGTTTATTCCGCTGGCGCTGACGGTGGTGATCGCCCTCCTGAGCTCCTTGGTGCTTTCAATGACGGTGGTTCCGGTACTGGCGGCGGTGCTTATGAGACCTCGCGTCGTGCAGGAGGGAAGGCCTGTGTTGGAGCGCGGGCGGAGGCTGTATCGCCGGATGTTGGAGGGAGCCATCGGCAGAACTCGTCTGGTCGCCTTCGTGGCGGCCACAGTACTCGTCGGCGGAGCAGCTCTGGTCCCGTTCATCGGTCGGGAATTCGTGCCGATCATGGATGAAGGTACGATCGTGGTGAACCTGGTGCGCCTTCCGAGTATCGGCCTCAGTGAATCCCTGAAAATTGCAGGAGAAGTCGAACGGTTGTTGTTGGACATACCGGACGTACGCTCTGTGATTTCACGCACCGGCGCCAATGAGTTGGGTACCGATCCAATGGGGATGGAACTCAGCGATATGTACGTCTTGCTTAAGCCAGAGTCCGAGTGGCGGGCGCAGTACAAAACTCAGATCGAGGAGCAGGTTCGCCGACGGCTGGAGCAAGTGCCCGGTATCGCATTCGGGTTGTCCCAACCGATCGCCATGCGGGTCGATGAACTGGTCTCGGGAGTCCGATCTCAGGTCGCGGTCAAACTGTTCGGCGATGACCTTGAGACGTTGCGGGTAAAGGCTGACGAAATCGCGCGGGCGATGCGGCAAGTGCGCGGTATTTCCGATCTAAGGGTCGAGCAAGTGTCGGGCCTGTATTATCTGAAGATCGACATCGACCGTGCCAAGATCGCGCGTCATGGGATCAACGTCGCAGAGATCACGGAAGTGATTGAAGCCGTCGGTGGCGGCATTGCCGCCGGCGAGGTTTTCGAAGGACAGTGGCGTTTTCCGATCATGGTGCGATTTCCGGACGATCGGCGCACCGATGTGGAGACGATTGCGGCCTTGTGGGTGACAGCACCGGATGGGTCACGGATTCCTCTTCGCGAGCTAGCCGACATTCGAATTGTGGAGGGCCCGGCGCAAATCAGTCGTGAGCATGCGAGTCGCCGGATCGTGATCGAGGCGAATGTGGTTGGGCGCGATCTGGTCGGTGCGGTAGAAGAGGCTCAAACAGGAGTCGCACGTCTGGTGCAGCTCCCGCCGGGCTATTATTTGACGTGGGGCGGCCAATTCGAAAATCAACAGAAGGCCATGGCACGTCTGGCTGTGGTCGTGCCTCTGGTCATCGGACTGATTTTCTTGTTGCTCTACTTCACGTTTGGAACGCTGCGGCACGCGGCGCTCATTCTCCTCGCGATTCCGTTCGCAATGGTCGGCGGTCTGCTGGCCCTATTGCTTGGTGGGCTGTATCTATCGGTTCCTGCGTCCGTCGGTTTCATCGCCTTGTTCGGTGTGGCGGTGCTCAATGGGGTCGTGAAGATCGCCTACATCACCCAGCTGCGGGAGCAGGGGATGCCGTTGGATGAGGCGGTGTTGACCGGCATGGTCTTGCGGTTGCGTCCTGTCCTGATGACCGCGGTTGTCGCAGTGATGGCACTCCTTCCTCTGCTGCTGGCCACTGGTCCCGGTTCCGAGATACAGCGACCGCTCGCCACAGTCGTGATCGGGGGGCTGTTTTCTTCAACGGCATTGACGTTGTTGGTTTTGCCGGTGTTGTATCGATGGATGGAACAGCGGATTGTTCAACGATGCGAAGCTGATTGTCAGACGCCCGCCCAGCGGTCTACGACGGAAGCGGCACCCATCCCCTCCGTTGAAGCCCCCCTTCATCACTAGCCGGCATTCTTCATGAAGGTCCGTGATGAACTCGGGAAAAGGCGCGTTCGATTCGAAGGAAGCGCGCCGGCCTCGCGCGGCAAGAGGGTCGATACATTCTGTGCTCTCGCCGCGCTTAGCTAAACCCCGTTCTTCGGATTATCCTCCGAGCGCCTGGAGAAGCTTTGCGCCGTTAGGTGTGCCCCATCCCGTGCATGCATCCCAGCCCTGTTTGGCAGAATAGGCTCCATTGTCGCCCGAAGAGATATCTCGGAAGGAGCCTTTGCCGACGAGCGGCTGGTAAATGAGCGGGTTCAGAAACCCTACCGGATGATTGAGCTTCTGGTTCATCAGCGCGATCAAGCCGGCCCATAAGGGAGCGACCGCGCTCGTTCCGCCGATCACCAACTCCTCTCCGTCGACACGGACCACATAGCCGGTGGCAGGGTCCGCATCGCCCGCGACATCAGGGACACCACGACCTTTGTGGCTGCCGGGGTTTGCCGATGGCGGGATGCCGACCGTGCTCTGATAGTCCGGGACAGGAAAGAAGTCGCTCACACCTCCACCAGTCGCGCTATCGGCTGATTCATTCCAGACTACTTCATTGGCGATCGTGTTTCCGGAGGCGGTGAGCTTGGTGCCTCCGCAGCCCAGCGCAAATGGGCTGGATGCCGGGAAATCTACGTGCGCCTTGCCGTCCTTCTCGCCGTCCGTCGATCCGTTATCCCCCGCCGCGCAGCAGACCGTCACGCCCAGCGCAGCCGCCGTCTGGAATGCCTGGTCAAACGACGCCATTGCCTGTTCGGTCCAATTATCCTCGGCGCTGCCCCAGCTGATCGAGATCACCGAAGGCTTGTGAGTCGTATCGTGGATCGCCATAGTGACGGCGTCGAGAAATCCCTTGTCGGTGTTCGGTGCGAAGTAGACCGCGATCAAAGCCTTCGGGGCGACGGCGGCCGCCACTTCGATGTCCAACATGACCTCTCCGTCGGCGCTCTGGGCATTGGAGGGTTGGTTCTTTCCGCCGTCGATCCGAACCGTCGTGACCTTTGGCGAGGGACGGCCGAGCTTTTGAAAGTATGCCTTGATGTCGGCGGTGCGATAGCCGCCGCCCAGCTCGATAATGCCGATACACTGGCCGGAGCCGTCTAAGTCGCTCGGGAAATTATAGAGTGTTGCCAGTTCAACCGGGGTAAATGATCCTCCCGTCGCGCGGGGTTGCATATCGCCGGACATTTTGCGTCGTTGGAAGTGTGGTCTTGCCACCGGTCGGTCGTCGATTCCGAACACCCCTTCCACGATTCCGTCCAATTCGGCCGGCACCGTCAGCGGGCCGACCCGACCACGGTAAGTGCTCCCGTCATGCTCGTAATGTTCAATGGTTGTCCCGAACGCCCTCGCGAAGTCGGCAGCGGTCCCCGAGAGAAACATGCTGCGCCGGGCCGGGCTCTTTTCGACGACGACGAGGTTGTGAGCTTGAGCGAATGCCTCGACCTTGGCCATATCCGCCGGGTCAGCGCCATGCGACGTGGCGTACTGCTCACGTGTGAGGTAGCGCCGATTCATGGGCAGTTTGTCGGCACGCAATCCGTCGGCCAGACTCTGGAGAGAGGTCTTTCGACGAATTCTTACGGTCACTTCAAAGCGCTCATCATTCGGAACGGGACCGTCGGCGCGCGCTCCGCGATGAGGGCTGCGCTCGCTGCCGCGAACTATGACGCGATTGTGATTTGTAGGCATGGTATGCTCCCTCCCATGAATAGGGTCTCTGTCAATAGGAGACCCGAAGCCCCTCGTGAATACGATGGATCGTTAACCTCCCGTGCGGGTTCGCTCCCCCACCTTTCCAGTTCAAAGACAGCCGCCTAATCTTCAGAACAAGGTACGCCTCTCAATGCCTATGCGGGCTCACTGTCCTTGCCTGTCCGTCAGAATGAGACAACCTGACCCGGCCCTCTCGGCACGCTAAGCCTTCGGGACGTCACTTCGGTTCCCGCTGCAGCACGAAACAGCATTCATTCCTCAAATGACCGGTCTTCATTGTCGCTATTGCAGGATCGGATTGAATCTATTTCATTTATAGATGTCTATGTAGTCATAGCATGTGTCTTTGAAACAAGGTGCCTTGTCTAAGCACGCGATCATCCCTGAGGCTTAGGAGCGGGTTTTGTGTGAAATCACACGCGCCAGCGCCGATACATCCGACTCGCCGATGAGCAGATAAAACGGGATCATTCCGGTTGAAGCGTTGATCGTGGTCATGGGCCTCATAGTCTTCCCCGTCACCGCGATGAACAATCTCTGCTACGTATTGTGCCTATGCATTTCTTTTGCCTTCTCTTGCATCTGCCCCAACGAAATGGCCTCCTTGGTTTCTCTTATGGTTTCGGAAGGAAGCGTGCGGCCTGTGCGGATTCAAGAGAATCTGATTAGATACAGGTACGTATACTATCCGATACATATTTTTATTCATGTCGTTTCTGTAGCAGTGCGCGGTTGGTGCGGAGTCGCGCAAATGATGGAATATAATTACGTGTCTTTTTGAGAAACAAGCAATGTTGCTGTCGCAAAGCGCCTGCCATAACTCAGCGCTTGACTACCACGCATCAATAGCTTAGGGCCGCATACCAAACGCCGTGCCGGCAGGTGCTCTTTCACGCGGTGACCTTGTTCTGGCAGGGCGGACGCGGAATGTCCTACGGCGGGTACACCTCAATAGGAGGCTCCTGACGGTCTCGTTCCGGTATGGGGTTATCTTTACGACCTATAAATAGAGATCTCAGCGCAAACGGGAATGAATCAGACGTTCCCGCACTGTCGTTGATCACAGAAACAGGCGGCTGTTAAGGAGTGATGGTAGTCGTATGTTTGGCCGCTCAGCTTTCTTGAGCCATCCTATTCCGATCGAGAACCATATGAATACTACCTGCTACTACATGTTGCACCAAGTTATAAAAAATGATTGGAACCATGACGCGTGGGTAGGCGGCCAGAACAAGAGAGGCCAGCACGAGGCCTGTTCCATTGTTATTCATTCCCAGGCTATACATCAATGCGACCGTTTCAGACTGCTCCAGTCTAAAACGGCCGCTGAGCCAATACCCGACGGCAAATGCCGTGAGACACAGGCCTGTCGTAATGGTGAAAGTGACAGCGAGAAAATCCCAATCGTGCTCAGCCACTGCTTTCGGGAGCGAAACCGAGGCATTCGAATAATTCAACAGCAACAATACCGCCGAATTCACGAGTTTGATGTATGGCATCAACGCCGCTAACATGGTTTCAGGCACGGCTATGCGAATGCTAAGACCCAGCAAAGTGGGAAGCACCACCCAGAGGCCCAGAAACCATCCTGACCCGTAAGCAGAGACATTGTATAGGACAGCTTCATATTCCTCGGAGGCCATTTCACCAAATACATAGAAAGCCCACGGTGTGATGATAGGACTCAGGAGCGTTGAGAAGAGGATCAACCCGAGGCTCAGTGCTAGATTTCCGTTCGAATTCTGCGTCCAGGTGGACGAAGCGCCGGCAATGGGCATGGCCGCGACCAGTGCGAGGCCTACCAGAATGTGTTGTGCCTCTTCGGGGTTATGCCACATCAGCAAAAGCAGGGTGATGCAAAAGATATAAGCGATTGGAATAAGGACATTGGCGGCAAGCCCGGTCACCAAGAGCCACTTGTGATCAGTGAGCGCTTTCAGATGGGATGTTTTCAGACCGAGCCCTGCATTAAACATGAGAATCGCAAGGAAAACCAAAAGCAGCGATATTTGGGATCCGATTCCGGAGAATGAGAGGGTGCCAAACGAGAACTGTCTGATCGTGAGCCCGGGGCCGGGGAAGACTGCAGCTAGCGCATAGGCGCCGAGTAGAAACCAGAGCAGGTAATGATGAACGAACTGAGATAGGCCGATAAATGTGAATGTCCGCGCTTCCACCTATGACCTTTACCAGAGGCTTTCAGTAAGACGATGTCATCTGAGCCCACTGGCTCAAACTCGTATGAGCCAGCGTCAGGATCTCCCTCACGGGAGATAAAGGAACATGAGAATGAAAGGAGAAAGAAGCGAAAGAGTCTCTACCGAGGGGACCCATAAAAAAACTCCTACCGGATGATGTCAGGTAGGAGTTATCATTCCCCTCTGCTGAGGGGACGGTTCTTGGTGAACTCCACACTACGTCAATTTCCTCTGAGGACAACCCAGCAAGTCTCGCACCAAACAAAAGCATGACGAAACGGCTCGATTCTCATGTTCAAGCACAACAACAAGCTTGTTCGCACAGTGTGCATTGTGCAAAATATCATCCATTTCGTGTATCTTTATCTTTCGCAAGGGATGGAGTCCCCCGTATAACCGCCTCGGCCAGCTCGCGCTCGCTGTTCCCTCTGCTCTCATCGCATCCTCCCTGCGTCTCTCAATCACATTAGTTGAGTGACGAGGGCTAGAAGTCGAAACCGGCAATGCCAGATCATCCGCTTTAATCGTCGGCTTTACCGTTACAAGTATGATGAATAATCGATTTCTCCTCCCCGGTTTTCGATTTTGATGCAAGCACAGATGAAGCGCTTACAAAACCATATACCATCCGGCGTCTGGGTGCTGGGCTTCGTCAGCATGCTGATGGACATCTCATCGGAAATGATTCATAGCTTGTTGCCGTTGTTCATGGTTACGATCCTCGGCACAAGCACAATCGCCGTCGGCCTTGTCGAGGGATTGGCCGAATCCCTTGCTCTGGTTGTCAGAGTATTTTCGGGGACGCTGAGCGACTATCTCGGCAACCGGAAGTGGCTGGCCGTGTTTGGCTACGCCTTGGGCGCATTCACCAAACCCCTCTTTGCGCTTGCCTCAGGGGTAGGCATGGTATTGGCCGCACGATTGTCGGATCGTGTCGGAAAGGGCGTACGTGGCGCACCGCGCGATGCGTTAGTGGCGGACATTGCTCCACCGCAGCTCCGAGGCGCGGCGTTCGGCTTGCGGCAGTCGCTGGACACTGTCGGCGCGTTCGTTGGCCCATTGGTTGCCGTTGGATTGATGCTCCTTTGGGCCGATGATTTTCGGGCAGTCTTCTGGGTAGCCGTCATTCCAGGATTGATGGCCGTGGCGCTGCTGGTTTTCGGAGTCCGAGAACCTGTATGCCGCCGTCAAACCGAGATGAAGACAAACCCGATTCGAAGGGATAATCTCCGACGACTCGA